>Ga0310123_10000309_pt1 | contig 44136 bp, 31 predicted proteins | sample CB6_AW_1057_MG_FD_203505 | JGI IMG/M metagenome (GOLD analysis project Ga0310123, IMG submission 203505) | Marine microbial communities from Western Arctic Ocean, Canada - CB6_AW_1057 | ecosystem: Environmental > Aquatic > Marine > Oceanic | place: Canada: Western Arctic Ocean | collected... | reverse complement strand
CGATGGTCGCTTCTTGGCCCCGGTCTTGACCGGCCGGATGTCGCCGGAAGGGGAATCGACGACTTGCTGCAGCAGCGAACCGTTTGTGGTCGCCACCGCGCTGTTGATCAGTGCGCCGTTCATCATCAGCAGGGCCTGCGGGATCGTCCCGTTGAACGTCGTCGATTCGTCGTTCTCGTCGGTGCCGAACGTTTGCACGAACTGTCTCAGCCAGGTCCGCCGCTGGTTTTCGGCCGCGTCGAAGTCTCGACCGGTCTTGTGCGCGTTGGTGGCGATGATCAGCGAATCGTAGAGCTGCTCGGCCCGGAATCCCTTGACGTACATCCTCGAGAACAGCGGCGTCGTGCCGGCGGCCGGATCGTCGTCACCGTTCTTTTCGCTGAATTGGCTCGTCAGGTTGTAGGCCTCGCTGGAGGTGATCCAGCGGATCAACCGCTTCTGGTCGAACCCGGCCAGGCGGAACTGGTCGGAGATGTAGTCGAGCAGTTCGGGGTGGGAGACAGGGTTGTGGGGGCCCATGTCGTCGATGGGCCGAGTGAACCCGAAGCCGAAGAAGTAGCCCCAGGTTCGGTTGACGATCGCGCGGGCCAGGTAGGGCTTGGCGGCGTCGGTCATCAACCGGGCCAGTTGCAGACGAGGTTGCGCCTGGTCGTCGATCTTGACGCTGGTTCCGTCGACGAACTTCCTCAATGCCGCCTCCTGCAGTCCGCTGCGTTTTTCGAAGAACTTGACTCCCTTGGACGGCATGTCGATCAGGCGGAACGCGTCGCGGGCGCCCAGGCGACGCGTGCCGTCGAAGAACGCGTTCATGCTCCAGAACTGAGACTGTTTCCAGTCGTTGAAGGGGTGATTGTGGCATTGCGTACACTGGACCTGCAGGCCCAGGAACAGTCGGGCTGTGATCGCCGTTGCGGGGACGGCTCCGTTGTTGAGATGTGAGGCGAGGAAGTTGACCGCCGGATTCTCTCGGCTGGTGCCCTCGGCCGAAACCAACTCGAAGACGAAACGGTTGTAGGGCATGTTGCGGGCGAAGGCCCGTCGTAGCCAGCGGTCCAGGGCCTGCCGTCCGCCCTGGTTGTTGGTCCGCCCGACCAGCAGGTTGCCCCAGATCGTCGTCCAGTTTCGCACGTAGTCCTCGTCGTCGAGCAGTTTCTCGACAAACTGCTCACGACTGTCGGGGTCCTTGCTGTCGGTCAACTCGACCAGCTCGCTGTAGCGGGGGATGTGGCCGAGCACATCGAGTGACACTCGGCGGGCAAATTCACCGTCCTCGGCACGGGGCGAGGCGACGACCTCGTTGTCCGACCAGCCCTGTCGGAGGTGCTTGTTGATCGTCTCGACGACGACCTTGTCCGAGTCGGCGGCGGGGGTGCTGCGGGGCAGGGCGACGAGGACCAACAGTACGCACGCCGAGACTGTCGATGTGAATGCGCGCCTGTGCAACAATGCCTTGATCATCGATTCGTCCCTCGGGCCGGTCTTTTGAATTGAGACTACTCGTCCCCTATCATAATTCGTTTCCTCGCGGTCGTCCAAATGGGCTTGCCGCAAAAATGGCAGTCCCTGGCCTGCCCGGATAAGCTGTCGACCCGTTTTCGTTGGGGCACGATCGAATCGGTGTCCCGAGGTGAGTGTTTATGCTCGAGATTTCCAGCAGCGGTGAACTCGATTTCCTGGCCCTCGGGGCGATGGTCCATCGCCTCGACCCCGGCCCGATCCCGTTCCGCAAGGCCACGGGCCTTCGGGTTCATGTCAGCGGCGGCGAGTTCAACTGCGCGGCCAATCTCTCGGACTGCTTCCGACTTTCCACGGGCATCGCCACCGCGATGGTCGACTCACCGGTGGGAGACCTGATTCACGAACGTGTTCGGGCCATGGGAGTCCGTCCTTTCTACAAGACGTTCGAGCACGACGGTGTTCGCGGTCCGAACATGGCCACCGTCTACAGTGACCAGGGTGCCGGTGTCAGGGCCCCGGTGGTCTTCTACAACCGTGCCAACGAGGCTGCGGCGCTGTTGGAACCGGGCGACTTCGACTGGGCCTCGATCACCTCCGGTGGCGTCCGCTGGTTCCACAGCGGGGGGATCTTCGCGGCGCTGGCGGCAACGACACCCGAGGTGATCATCGAGGGCATGCAGGCGGCCAAGGCGGCCGGCGCTGTCGTTTCGTTCGATCTCAACTTCCGGGCCAAGCTCTGGGAGATCGCCGGGGGACTCGAGACCGCGCAGGAGACGATGCGGCGGATCGTCGAGCACGTCGACGTGCTGGTCGGCAACGAGGAGGACCTGCAGATGGGGCTGGGGCTGACCGGTCCCGATATCGAGTCGAGCGGGAAGCTCGACCCGACTGCCTTCTTCGCGATGATGGAGCAGGTGGCCGAATCGCTGCCGTCGGTCAAGGTGGTCGCCACCACACTTCGGGAGGTCCATTCGACCAACCGCCACGACTGGAGCGCGGTGTGCTGGGTCGAGGGCGAGACGTTTCGGGCGCCCACGTGTGAACTGGACGTGGTGGACCGGGTCGGGGGTGGAGACGGTTTCGCGTCGGGTCTGTTTTACGGCCTGATGAGCGGCCGCGATCCCGAGGACGCGTTGAGGCTGGGCTGGGCTCACGGAGCCCTGCTGACCACGTTTCCCGGGGACACCACGATGGCGACGCGGGAGCAGGTCGAGGCGTTTGCCGAGGGCGGGTCGGCCCGGATCCAGCGTTAGCTTCACAGACGAATCACACCGAACCACGAGAAAAGTAATGTCTCAGCACGATATCGGATTGATGGGCCTGGCCGTGATGGGGCAGAACCTGGTCCTCAACATGGCCAGCCGTGGCTATTCGGTTGGCGTCTTCAACCGGACCACCACGACGACTGACGAGTTCATCGGCGGAACGGCGGCCGGAAAGACCATCTCCGGGTACCACTCGGTCGAGGAACTGGTGGCCAACCTCAAAAGCCCCAGGCGGGTGATGCTGATGGTCAAGGCCGGCCCGGCCGTCGACGCCTTGATCGGTCAACTCACGCCTCTGCTCGATCCCGGTGACATCATCATCGACGGGGGCAACACGCAGTTCGACGACACAAATCGGCGGACGGCCGAGGTCGAGGAGTCGGGGCTGCTGTTCATCGGCACCGGGGTCTCCGGTGGCGAGGAGGGGGCGCTGTTGGGACCGAGCATCATGCCGGGCGGTTCCCCCGAGGCGTGGCCGTTCGTCAAGGAACTGCTGCAGGAGATCAGCGCCAAGGTCGGACCCGAGGGCGATATTCCCTGTTGCGAATGGGTCGGCCCGGCCGGGGCGGGGCACTACGTCAAGATGGTGCACAACGGGATCGAGTACGGTGACATGCAGTTGATCTGCGAAGCCTACTTCATCCTCAAGCACGCCCTGGGGCTTTCCAACGAGGAACTCTACCGTGTCTTCAACGAATGGAATGAGGGGGACCTGCAGAGTTACCTGATCGAAATCACCCGCGATATCTTCACGGTGACCGACGAGGCCTCGGGCGGACACCTGGTCGACCAGATTCTCGACACCGCCGGCCAGAAGGGAACCGGCAAGTGGATGAGCCAGCATGCGCTGGATCTGGGCGTGCCGACGACGTTGATCACCGAGGCGGTGTTCGCCCGCTGCCTGTCGGCTCAGAAGGACGCCCGCGGGCGAGCCGAAGGAGTGCTTTCGGGGCCGACGGGGACCTACGACGGCGACCGTGACACGTTCATCGAGGACGTCCGCCAGGCTCTTTACGCATCGAAGATCACCAGCTACGCCCAGGGCTACGTGCAACTGGACGCGGCGGCCGGGGAGTTCGGCTGGAACCTGGACAACGGCCAGATCGCCCTGCTGTGGCGCGGTGGATGCATCATCCGTGCCACGTTCCTCGAGGACATCAAGGCGGCGTTCGATCGGGATGCGGATCTCGAAAACCTGTTGCTCGACGACTTTTTCCGCGATGCGATCGAGACGGCCCAGCCCAGTTGGCGACGCGTCGTCGCGACAGCCGTGGAACTCGGCCTGCCCGTCCCCGGGTTCTCGGCCGCACTGGCCTACTTCGACGGCTACCGGCGTGGCCGCCTGCCGGCCAACCTGCTGCAGGCTCAGCGGGACTACTTCGGGGCACACACCTACCAGCGGCTGGACCAGGAGGGGACCTTCCACACCGACTGGATCCGAGAGCGACAGCTTGACGACTAGGTGTCGGCCCGGAATGTGGAGAGAGCCAGGGCGTCAACGATGAACTGACGGGGCTGGTGCACTCGCCGTCTCTCCTCGTACGATCTCACGTGGATGTCCGACCAACCCGCACACTTGACCGACGACTTCCTGGTCTGTCCAGACGGCCACGGCCGACTGCAACTCCGCGACGACGAATGGGTGTGTGATGCGTGCGGGCGGCTGGGGACGCAGCAGGGGGGGATACCGCGATTCGTCGAACAGGATCACCTGGAGAGTTTCGGGACCCAGTGGAACCGGTTCGATGTCGTGCGGGATGAGGAGGATCGTCGGGTCTTCGAGGTGAAGACGGGAGTGAGTTTCGATGAACTGTCGGGGTTGAGGGTGCTGGATGCGGGATGCGGTGGCGGGCGTTACAGTCGCCTGGCCGCGGTGGCCGGAGCGGAGGTCATCGGGGCCGACCACAGCACGGCGGTCGAGAAGGCGGCGGAGGTGTGCCGGGATCTGTCGGTGACCGCGTTCCTGCAGGCCGACTTGAAGCGTCTGCCACTGAGGGCCGGTTCGTTCGACCTGGTCATTTCGATCGGCGTGATGCACCACGACGCAGACACCCGCGCCGTCTTCGACGCGGTGGCGAGGATGGTCCGACCCGGGGGTCGCCTGGCCGTGTGGCTCTATCGCCGCAACACGTGGTGGCAGGAGTGGATCAACGTCCGAATGCGGCGACGGGCCGCGCGGATGTCGCCGGAGCGGTTGGAGCGGTCGTGCCGACGGCTGGCGTGGTGGGGCGGCGTTCCGGTTCTCAACAGGGTGCTCAACAAACTGGTCAACTTCAGCAACCACCCCGATCCCGAACTGCGGTTGTGCGACACCTACGACTGGTACGCGCCGAGCTACCAGCACCACCACACGACGAGGGAGTTGCGCGAGTGGTTCGAGTCGGCGGGGTTCGTCGACCTCTGCGAATTGCCCCCCGAGAAGACCGGCGGAATCTATCGCTGGGCCTGGCGGAGGAACCTGATTCCCGGCAGCGGCGTCAACATGCTGGGGACGCGGTTGGCCGAGTGAGTCGCGTTGTTACTGGCCCTTGATGTCGAAGGTCAGCAGAACATTCTGGTCGCGGAGGAACAGCTTGCCGTCGGCGACGACCGGGTGCGGCCAGGTGGGGCGACCGCTGCGCTGCGGCTGGGCGAAGGTACCTTTTTGCACGTACTTGGTGGTGCCCGCTTCGACCAGTGCCACCCGGCCACCCTCGCTGCGGAGGTAGATATGGCCATCGGCGTAGGTGACTGCGCCCTTGCCGACCGAACGGTTCCGCCAGGCAACGCGGCCGGTCTTCAGTTCCAGGCAGGTCAATCCTCCACCGTCGTTGAAGCCGAACAGGAAGCCCTTCAACAGCACCATGCCACCGTGGTGGTTCTTCATGTTGCGAGTGTGGTAGACCTGCTTGGCGGTGGTGTTGCCGCCGGTCGAGGTCAATTGCAGCAGGGCGCCGCCCTTGCCATAGCCCGATGCACTGAAGACCAGGTTGTCGGCGGCCAGCGGGCTCGAGCAGTTGGCCGTGCCGTTGGCCGATCCCGACTGTTTCCACAGGAACGCTCCATCCTTGGCTCGGACACCGATCACCGCGTTGCGGGTGAAGTTGACGTACTGCCGCACGCCTCCGACGGTGGTGATGATCGGCGACGAGTAGGCGGCCTGAGGATTGCCCGGCACGGGTGATCGCCAGAGTTCATCACCTGTGATCTTGTCGAGTGCGACCATGGTGGCTCCACGGCCACCGGGTGTGCAGATCATCTTCTCTCCGTCGATCAGCACGCTCTCGCAGATCGACCATCCGGGGCGGCCGCCCTGGAAGGTCTTGAGGACGTTTTTCTGCCAGAGGATCTTGCCGTCGAGGTCCAGGCAGGCGACATCGCCTTTGAGTCCCTGGACGTAGATCCGGTTGCCGTCAACCGTGGGAGTGCCGCGGGGGCCGTTGCCGGAACTGGCGCCGTAGGCGGTACTGATCTTCGTCGACCAGGCAATGTTGCCACCGGCCAGGTCGATCGCGTGCACCCGTTCACCACCGGCCTTCGTCGCACCCATCGTGTAGGCCCGGCCACCGACGACGCTGACCGTCGAGTAGCCGTCTCCGAGGCCCTTGGCCGTCCACAGCAACTTCGGACCGCCCTCGGGCCATTGTTTGAGTAACCCGGTCTCGGTCGAGATGTTGTCCCGCTTGGGGCCGCGGAAGCCGGAGAAATCGGCGGCGTCGGCCGGCAGGATTGCCAGGGCGAGCAGGGTCGGGAAGGCGATGGCTGCAAGGCGGCGAGTCGTCATCGGCGGGTCCTGAAAACGGGATGATCCGGTGGTCGCGGCCGGGTGGCGGTGCGACCGGGTAGGCAACTGCGTAGACTATGACGCACCCGCCAAGACGCGACAAGCGCAACCCCCGCGCGTGTTCTGACCCGACAACCCCGCTCACCGACAGGCCGTCCGGCCGGGATCGTTGCCGACGATGCAATCCGCCGCCCTGGCTGCCTGCGGCCTGCTGTTGATCGGGGTCGTTCTGCGGGCTCGAATCGGCTGGCTGCAGCGGGCACTGATTCCCGCCTCGGTTGCCGGGGGGATGGTCGGGCTGGCCGTCGTCCAGTCGGCCCGTGGTTTGGACGAATCGACCGGTGCCGATGCGCTGGTCGGGGCCTGGTCGGAGGTCGTCCACTGGGTGGCGGTTGACTGTCCGTCCGAGTTGTCCGGGTGGCCGGGGTGGCTGATCGCGGTGATCTTTGCCGGCCTGTTGCTCGATCGCCCGGCTCGGATGGACCGTGGGGGCTGGCGGCGGGTGATGGCCGAAGGGTTGATGGTGTGGGTGATCATTGCCGGGCAGGTGGCCCTGGGGTTGTTGGCCACGTGGCTGATCATCCAGCCGCTGTATCCCGAGATTCCTGCCGGGTTCGGGTTGTTGATCGAGACCGGCTGGGCCGGCGGTCATGGTACGGCCGCGGCGATGGGCGGCGTGTTTCGTGACACCGTGGGCTGGGAGCAGGGGGCCGACCTCGGAGTGTTCATGGCCACGGTGGGGTTGGGCTGGAGCGTGGTCAGCGGGATTGCGTGGACCAACCTGGCGGTTCGTCGTGGGTGGACACGGGTCTCGATCGACAAGCTGACCACCGCCGCGGGTGGCACCCTGGAGCCGGTTGACCAGCGGCCGGCGATCGGTCGCGGAGTGATCCGGTCGGATGTTCTCGATCCTCTCGTCTTCCAGGTGCTGGTCCTGGCGATGGCTTTCCTGGTCGGAGTGGCGGCGTCGTGGGCGGTCAAAAGCGTGGGGTTGCAACTGGTCGGCGGACTGGAGGGACGGGTGGCCGCCGAGACGATCGCCAAGCTGCAACGGTCAGTCGAGAACCTGCCCCTGTTCCTGTTCACCCTGTTGGGCGGACTGGCGGTTCGCCGCGGACTTGATCTCAGCGGCTGGGGCCACCTGGTCGACGGAGATTCGATTCGCAGGTTGACCGCCGGCGCGATGGAGTTCCTGGTCGTGGCCGCAATCGCCTCGTTGAGACTCGACGCCGTGCTGGACCTGGCCGGCCCGCTCGCGGTTCTGATCGTGCTGGCCGTCGGCTGGACGGCTGTCTGCCTGTTGTGGATCGGTCGTCGCGTGCTGCCGGGGGATCGCTGGATGGAGTTGGGATTGATCAACTACGGCATGTCGACCGGCACCACGGCGACGGGGTTGCTGTTGTTGAGGATGGTTGACAAGGACCTGGAATCGGGTGCCGCCGAGGACTACGCGCTGGCTGCTCCGTTGTCGGCCCCGTTCATCGGCGGCGGCCTGTTGACGCTGATGATGCCGTTGTTGCTGGAGTTCGTGTCGCTGGGCGTTGTCGCCGCGGTCGCCCTGGCCACGGTTGTCGGCCTCGTCCTGCTGGGAGTTCTGCTAGGACGCCGCGCCTGAAGGCTCGGTTTTTGGAGACTCGTCCAGGTCCCGGTGCTCGTCGGCCAGCACCGCCCGGCGGGTCCACCTGAGTTGCTCGGGCGACGGACGCGAGGGAATCACCAGCGACAGGACCAGGGCGATGATCATCGTGGCGGCCCAGGCGGCCGGGACGATCAGATGGGGCGAGAACGGCACTCCGAAGAACTGCATGCTGTAGCTGCTGCTCACACCGACGATCTCGCCGAGTACAAAGGCGGGGACCATGTGCGTCGAAGAGACCCGGCGGGAGAACATGCCGAGCATGAAGGTGGCGCCCAGTGGGCCCAGGAAGCAGTTGAAGCCCCGCTGGCACAGGTCGATGATGTTGGTGCCCTTGGCCAGGTGATAGAGACCGAGAGTGTAGAGGACGACGACGACTCCCATCGCGGCGGTCAGCATCCGGGCCCGGGCCAGTTCGCCGGCCTCGGTCGCCGGGATCTTCGAGAGCGGGCGGAAGAAGTCGACCGTCAGGATGGTGCTGGTCGAATTGGCTCCCGAGTCGATCGTCGACATCGCGGCGGCAAACAGTGCGGCCACCACCAGCCCGCGGAGGATCGGCGGCATGTAGTGCCGGATGAACTGCGGGAAGATGCTGTCCTGGGCCTTGTTGAGCGTCTTGAGGTTCTCGGATCGAGAGTCCTCGTCCAGGTCCTCGTTCTCCAGCGCGGCCGACGAAGTGTTCATCGCGATGCTGGCCGGCAGCGGATGATGCTGGATGTAGTAGGCCAGCGAGATGCCGACACCGGCCAGGATGATTCCGATCCCAAAGCTGGCCAGGGCACTGACGAGGTAGCTGGTCCGTGCGGCGCGGACCGTGCTGACCGAGAAGTACCTCTGCAACGCGACCTGGTTGGCCCCGTGCGTGCAGACGAACCAGAAGAACATGCCGATCGAGATCGTGAAGACCGTCGAGCGGTTACCGACGTCCCAGTCGAACCACTGCACCTGTTCGTGCTTGACCTGCTGGGAGTGGTCGATCCAGTCGCTCAGGCCGCTGCCGGTGTCGTAGGCAATGAAACCCATGGTGAACAGGGCTCCGGCCATCAGGACCAGAAACTGGATCACGTCGGTCCAGATCACCGCGCGGATGCCGCCCAGGGTGGTGTAGAGGATCGAGAACATCCCGACGGCGATGATCACCAGGTGCATGTCGGCGTCGCGGTATTCACTGGTGAGGTCGTTGGTGCCCAGGAACCAGCCGATGTCCAGGTGAGCGATATCGACCAGCGCCGAGGCGGCGGTCAGCACGACGACCGAGATCCAGCCGAAGAGCAGCAGCAGGCAGAACACGGCCGAGAGGGCGCGGACGGTGTAATTGAACCGCCGGTTGAGGTACTCGTAGGCGCTGGTCAGATCCAGCCTCATGAAGAACGGGATCCACAGCAGCCAGACCACCGCCAGCACCAGCGGGATCGGCAACTGGCGGGTCAGGAAGGCGACCCCCGTGCGGAACATCTCGCCGGGCATCCCCAGGTAGGTGATGGTGGAGAGCAGCGAGGCGAAGATGCTGATTCCCACCGCCCAGGCCGGCAAATCGCGACCTCCGAGGAAGAAGTCGTCGGTCGACTTCTGGCGGCGGGCGATGGCCAGGCCCATCCCCATCATCGCCGCCAGGTAGATGACGATCACGACCATGTCCGAGGTGCTCAGCCCCCCCTCGGGGATCGGGACGACCGTGTCGGGTGCGGTGGCGTCGGCGAGCAGGAGCATCGCGGGAGGACCGGGGGGGCGGATGAGTCGTCCGAGAGTACCCGAGAAGGCGATCGGGACGCCAGCCAGCGGGTTTGGTTGCAATCGGGACGGGTCGGTTGCACGATGAGACGCCTTCACGGGAGCCCCGTCCGGTTCCCGGTGCAGCCGCAGGCGGTAACCAGGAGTATCCGACGATGAGCACCAGCAACCCGACCGGTGCGACCGAGGCGAAGCTGGCCGAACTGGGAATCACCTTGCCGGAGGCACCTCCGGCGGTGGCCGCCTATGTGCCGTGGGTGCGGACCGGTTCGCTGGTCGTCACCAGTGGTCAATTGCCCTGGGTCGACGGCGAGTTGTCCCACACCGGCCGGATCGGTGCCGAGTTGACCGACGAGCAGGGATACCAGGCGGCGCGGAACGCGTTGATCAACGCGTTGGCCCAGTTGAAGGAGGCCGTTGGTGACCTGGACCGCGTGGTGAAGATCATTCGCCTGGAGGGCAACACGCACTCGGCACCCGGGCACCGTGGCCAACCCCAGGTGCTCAACGGAGCCTCGGACCTGTTACTGGAGGTCTTCGGCGACCGTGGTCGGCACACGCGGACGGCCCTGGGCATCAGCGAGATGCCCCTGGATGCGGCGGTGCAGATCTCGCTGTGGGCCGAGGTGGCCGACGGGGAGGATTCCCCGGCCTGAAACGGCGACGGGCGGCACCCCGCCGGGAGGAGCCGCCCGTGTTGAGCCGTTGGCCGAGATTCTACTTGGCCGCGGCGGTGGTGGGCGCCTTGTAGCCGGGAGCGGCGACGAAGGTCACCGTGCCCTTGCCGTCGGCGGCGTTCCAGATGCGGATCTCGCCGTCGTAGCTGCCCGTGGCGATCAACTTGCTGTCGGACGTGACGGCAACCGAGTAGACCCAGTCCTTGTGACCGGTGAGGCTGCGGATCTGCTTTCCGTCTCCGATGGTATGGATCCGCGCAGTCTTGTCGGCGCTGGAACTGTAGACCTTGCCGTCCTTGGCCACCACCACCCGGAAGACCTCGTCGCCAAAGCCGCCGATGGCCCGGACCTGCTTGGCGTCCTTGGTGTTCCAGACGCGGATATTCTTGTCGCGTCCGCTGGTGAGGACCTGGTTGCCGTCGGCGCTGAAGCCAACGCCGAAGACCGGCTGGCCGTGGCTGTTGAAGGTGACCAGCGAATCACCGGTCGTGGCATCGAAGACCTTCGAGGTCTTGTCGCGGCTGGCACTGGCCAGTTTCTTGCCGTCGGGAGACCAAGCGATATCCATCACCCAGTCGGCATGGTCTTCGATCGCCAGCAGTTGCTTGCCGGTGGCGAGGTCGTAGACGCGAATTGCCCGGTCGGCTCCGGCGGCGGCGAGTTTCTTGCCGTCGGGGCTGTAGGCGACGGCGAAGACCGAGTCACCGGTGCGGACCAGGTCGCCCTGCAGCGACCCGTCGGCGGTCGAGAAGAGCTTGATTTCCCCGATCTGCCCGGGAGTCCCGGCGGCGATGGCCATCTGCTTGCCGTTGGCCGAGTAGGCGATGTCGTAGACCCGCTCGGCGACATTGGTGATCCGGCGGATCATCTTTCCGTCGGCGGGGTTCCAGAGAATGACCTCGTGATAACCCGAGCTGGCCAACTGCTTGCCGTCGGGGCTGAAGGCGACCGCGGTGACCGGCACCGGGACGCGATAGGCCTTGGGTGGCATCGGCTGGGGCAGCTTGGGGACGATCGCGATCAGGGGATCGTTGAGGCCGACCCCGGCGTTGAGTCCCGCGCCGGTGTTGATCCACTTCTTGATCAGCGCGATCTGCTCGGCCGTCAGCGGGTCGGCGTCCTTGGGCATCGAACCATCTTGGACCAAATTCAACAGGGTGCTCTCGTCGGCCTTGCCGATTTCGAATGTCGGGCCGTTCTCGCCGCCCTTGAGTGCGGCGGCGAACGAGTCGAGGTTGAGCCGGCCCTTGGCGGTCCGGGCGTTGTGACAGGCGACGCAGCGCTGGGCGAAGATCGGGGCGATCGAGTCCGAGAACGAGACCATCTTGTTGGTGGCGATCAGGACGCTCTCGTACTGCTTGGAGGCGGCAATCGAGGCGATGGTCTGTGATTCAAGTGTGGCCTCAACCTTGGCCAGTTCCGGAGCGAACTTGGTGATCGCCGCTTCGGTCGACTTCACCTTGACGTTGGAATTGGTGACGGTCTTCTTGGACGAGGCGATCGTGTCGTTGGTCTTCTTCAGCGTATCGCCGGCGGCCTTGGCAGCCGTCGTAGCCTTGTTGGCCTTGTCCATGGCAGCCTTGGCCCGTTTCTGGGCGTCGGCGAGTGCCTTGGCGGCGATGGTCGCTTCCTTGTCGGCGGCCGTCTTGGCGTCGGTGGCTTTCTTGGCCGCATCGGTCTGCGGCTTGACGTTCTTCTCGGCGGCCTTCTGGTCGTTGGTTGCCTTGGCGACGGCGGCCTTCAGTTTGGCCACTTCATCCTTCATGCCCTGGGCCTTGGTCCGTGCGGTCTTGGCGATGGCGGCTGCGGCCTTTTGCTGAACAGCGACCGCATCGGCCTTCTTCTTCAATTCGGCCTCCTGCAACACGGCAATCTTGGCCGTGGCGGCCTGCTGGGCCTTCAAGGCCGCAGCAGTATCGGAGACCGCTTTCTGGGCCTTCGCGGCATCGGCCTTGAGCTTGTTGAGCTGAACCTCGAGCTGCTTCGCCTTGGCGACAGCGGCCTTGAGCGCTTCGGCCGGAGACGGCTTGCCCTGGGCGACGACCGGGAGGTTGGGGCCGATGACCACGGCCAGTGCCAGGCCGCTGGCCAACAGGATCGGAGTAATACGTCTGGAGAGCCGGTTGTCTCGCATGTCATTCCCTTTGAGTCGATGAAGCCCGTTCCGCGGGTCTCAGACGGAACGATCGCCAAAGTCTTTGTCGTTTACCGGAGTTCCGCAACCGAATCCATGTGGGAATCTCGGCGAGGCGGGAGAAGTTGGACGGTTCTATGGGTGGGATGGTCTGGGTGGGTTGGTCCAGCATCCGCGCAGCGGGGGGCATTGTCAAGAGGTGCTCGGCGGCGGGGCGGTGGGCGCGGACCGATGGCGCGGGAGCAGGAGTCGATGGGCCGCGCCGAGAGACCCCGGGGCCGTTCCGAAAGCCGTCAGACTACTTCTTGCGGTGGCGGATCTTGCTGCGCATCCGTCGCTTCTTGCGACCGATCTTGCGACGACCCTTGCCTGATTTCTTTGTACCCATGAGGCTCTTCGTTGGGAATGTGTCCGTCCCGCATCTGGGCACGGTGACACGCCCACCTTTGCCCGCAAGCCGGGACTCTAGCAGGCTCGGGCATGTCGTTCAACTGCCCCACGGTATCACATCCGGCAGGCCCGCATGGCGGCAAACACGGTTGGGGATCGCTATCATGGCGTCTCGCGGGTCGCCGATCGGTCGACAATTCGGGACGACGCGGCAAGCCAACTGGGAAATACGGGGCGACGGCAATGAAATACCGACTGCTGGGACGGACCGGATTGCGGGTCTCGGAGGTCTGCCTGGGCACGATGATGTTCGGCGGGCGGACCGATGAAGCTCACTCCAACGAGATCATCTCGAAAGCGATCGACAACGGGATCAACTTCATCGATACGGCCGACATCTACAACGCGGGGGTGTCCGAAGAGATCACCGGACGTGCGATCGCCGAGCGTCGTGACCAGGTGATCCTGGCCACCAAGGGTCGCAATGCCATGGGCGAGGGAGTCAACGACAACGGGGCCAGCCGCGGGTACCTGGTGCGGGCCCTCGAGGCGAGCCTCCGGCGGCTGGGCACCGACTACATCGATCTCTACTACGTTCACTCTCCCGACTACGACACGCCGATGGAGGAAACCCTGCGAGCCCTGGACGACATGGTCCGCTCGGGGAAAGTCCGCTACATCGCCTGTTCGAACTTCCGCGCGTGGTACCTGGCATTGGCCCTGGGGATCAGCGACAGGAACGGCCTGGACCGCTTTGCGTGCATCCAGCCGCTCTACAACATCGTCAACCGCGACGTCGAGGTCGAGGTCTTGCCGCTGTGTCGTGACCAGCAACTGGGAGTGGTCAGTTACAGTGGGCTGGCCCGCGGGATCCTGACCGGAAAGTACGCGACGTTCGGCGAGTATCCCGAAGGGTCGCGGGCCTCGTTGGACGATCCGCGGATGGTCCAGGCCGAACTCCGCGAGGCGAGCATCGTCGTCAGCCAGCAGATCAAGGAGTACTGCGATGGCCGCGGCACCCCCTGCAGCCATTTCGCCCTGGCCTGGTGCCTGGCCAACCCGATCCTTACCTCGGTGATCATCGGGCCGCGGACGATGGAGCAGTTCGACGACAATCTCGGTTGCCTCGACGTCGAGTGGACCGACCAGGACGAAGCGGTGGTCGACGGGCTGGTGCCGCCGGGTGAGCACTCCGGTGCCGGGTTCCAGGACTCGGCCTATCCGATCACCGGACGCGGGCGGAGCTAGTCACTCGTAGATCTCGACCACGCGGTCGTCGCGCAACTTGATCAACTGCTCGAGTCGTTTCCGGTCGAGTTGTCCGTCGGGTCGGCTGAGAATCTCCGCCCGGCCCGGGCCGGGCCGGGCCGGGGAACCGAGCAGTTTCCGGATCACCGTGCGACGGTGTTCGGCGGTGCCGTCGAAGTCGTAGTCAAATTTCGTGATCCCCGGCAGCGACTTCAGGCTCTGCCAGCCGACCCAGCGGACCGCCGGGTAGGGGTCGTCGAGAACGTGGGCCAGCCGGGGGGCGATCCAGTCGGTCCCCAACTCCTTCCCCGACTCCTTGACTGCGGGGCCCCAGCCGAAGTGCCAGGCGGCGATCACCCGCTGGCCCGCGTCGCCGGTGAGCAGCCAGCCGAGCGCGGCCGAGACGTCATCGCGGTCCGACTCGGGCAATTCCACCCGCGGCTGGTCGTACCACTCGGCGAGATGTTCGGAGGTCCACCCAAGGGTGCGGTCGAGGTGGCAGAGGTTGCAGGCGTTGGGGCGGGTGTTGGAGCCGGTTGGAGTGACATGAGGGCTGTCGATGTGGTGGGAACGGATGGCCGTGAACAGCGCGTAGCTGGTGTGGGGCATGTGGCAGTTGTAGCAACTGCTGCCGGTCGACTTTTCGCCGTGGTGGGTGTGCTCGGTCAACCTGCTGCCGGTGAACTCGGTGTGACACTGCAGGCAGGCCCGGTTGCCCCGCATCTCGACGGTCAGTTGGTCGTTGGGGTCACTGTCTCTGCCGTGCATCGAGTGACACGAGAGGCACGACATCTGTCGCGAGTGGTCACCGGTGCCGGCGGGAACCTGGTAGCAGGGTGATCCCAGCAGGCCGTTGTATTCTCGTCCCCCGCTGCGGCAGTTGCCGTCGGCCCAGAAGCGGAACTGGTTGCCCGGGTAGCCGTCGTCGAGCCGCAGGAAGCGGGCGAATTGATCGAGATCGTCGCCGGGTCGGTAGGCCAGGCCGGTCTTGAGAAAGTTGCGGCTTCCGTCGGTGTCGTCGTCGTGATTGACCATGTGACTGTGGCACTGGCCACAGACCTGCGAGGTCAGTCGCGGCGTGGTTTTGGCGGGATTGACCACGTGGTGGGTTGGTGACTTGTCCGAAGTCCCGCCGGTGACATGTTGTTTGAGACGTCGGCCGAGGTCCCGGTATTTCCTCACGTGGTCCTCGGCCGGACCATGACACGACTCGCAGGCGATCCCGATCTCACCGACACGCGTCTCCGAAAAGATGTTCTTCGGCGGTGGTCCCAGTCCGGGTTCCCCACCGGTGGTGTGGCAGTGGATGCACTGGTGGTTCCAGGTGCGGAAGTGAGAGAGTGCCGGCTTGTCGGGCGGCTGCAGAAACACGTCGTTGCGATGGACCCAGCGGTCTTCGCCGATGTGGTATCGCCACGGGAACTGCCAGAGTTCACCGGTCCGGTCGCTGGTGATCCAGAAGACCTGGAAGTGGTGCGAGCCGGTCGTCAGCATCACTCGCCGTTCGGATCGCGGCGGATCGTCGACGGCCATCGCTTCGGGGATCCCTGCCGCCTGGGCCATGTCCCACTCGGGATTGACCATGTCGACCCAGAATTCCTCATCTCGCCGCGACAGCCTGGCGGCCTGCCCGTGGGTCTCGAGCCGGTGCCGCTCGTCGAAATCCCGTTGCGCTCCGGGAACGACCGTGGATGGTGCGGCCACCTGGGTCATCGTACGGTGGTAGGTCTTGTGCCAACTGGCGTACTCACCCGGGTGGCAGCTGCGACAGGTCTGCGACGAGACATACCCTCGGTCATCGGACCGCGGCGGGATGTAGGTCTCGGCGAGGACATCGGGCGGAGCGGAGGCGAGGGTCCAGTAGAGCGTGCCGAGTCCAAAGGTGGCCAGGGGAATCAGGACCAGTCCCGGCGTCTGCCACGGGCCTGGCAGGACACGACGGGTCAGCAGAGTGGTCACTGCGGTCACGGCCAACAGCGACAGCAGTTCGCCCATGGGCAGTTGGGACAGGTGATGAGCAACATCGGGCATGGCAACCCTCAGAATAGGTTGGCATGTGGGCGGGTGGCAACGGATGTTCGAGCAGGAAGGGGGTGGCTCAGAGTCCACCCAACTGGCGGACAGCTTCGTAGATCACCGCGGTGGCGGTGCTGGCCAGGTTGAGACTGCGGACTTCCGGGTGCATCGGGAGACTCAGCGTGCGTGCGGCGTGGGTTTCGAGCATCGCCGCCGGCAGGCCCCGGGTTTCGCTGCCCAGCACCAGCACATCGCCTCGCTGGAACGACGCCTCCCACATCGTGCGTCGTCCCGACTTGGTCAGGAACCACATCGGGCGGTCACCGAGTCGATCGAGCAGCACCGTCCAGTTCTCGACCGCTTCCCATTCGACCTGCGGCCAGTAGTCCATGCCGGCCCGTCGCAGGTGTTTTTCACTGAGCCGGAAGCCCAGCGGGCGGACCAGCCACAGCTTGGCACCGACCGCCAGGCAGGTGCGGCCGATGTTCCCGGTGTTCTGAGGGATGTCGGGCTGGTGAAGCACGACATGGAGCAGCGGTGCGGAGCACCCGCCAGTCGGTTCGGGGACCGTCTCGGACATGTCGGGCTACTCTGTGGTTGCGATCCAGACCTGGATCGTCACCGAACCGGTCTTCACCTCGCGGGCTCCGTCGGCCGGAGCCGTCTCGAAGCTCTCGAGCGCGTCGGCGAGTGTCTCGCTCCGAATCGTCTCGGCCCACTCCCGGATCGCCCGCTCCGCCTCGGGGTCATCGACGCGGTAGCCCAACCGGATGCGATCCTCGATCTCGAGTCCCGAATCCTTTCTCAGCTGCTGCACGCCCCGGATGCAGTCCCGGGCCATTCCCTCGCGGAGCAGTTCGTCGGAAAGGACCGTCGAGAGGGCGACCTGGACGTCGTGGTCGTCGCCGCAGATCCATTCGCTGGACTGCTCGGTTTCGGTCAGCACGTCTTCGGGCAACAGCGACACGTCCTGGCCATCGAAGCTGAGCGTGACGACCTGTCCGTTGCGGAGTGGGGCGAGCCGTTCGGGATCGATCTCGGGCAGCTGCTGCCGGATGGTTCCCAGCAGCTGGCCGTACTTGGGGCCGAGCGTCCTGAGATTGGGCTTGTAGACGTAGCGGACCAGTTCGTCGAGTGATTCGCAGGCGGTCACCTGCTTGACGTTCAGTTCGTCGGCGATCACCTCGGCCAGTTGCTCGACGGCTTCCAGTTCTGCCGGATTGGCCGTCGAAAATCTCAATTCCGGCAGCGGTTGCCGGACCCGCTGGTTGGATTCGTCGCGGAGCCGGTGGCCCAGGCGGACGATCTGCTGCACGGTGGCCATCCTTTGGTTGAGTTCGGGGTCGAGCAGCGCCGGGTCGGCCTGGGGGTATTCGGCCAGGTGCACGCTGTCGTCGACGTCGGGGTCGTTTCCGTTGACGAGATTGCGGTACATCCGCTCGGCCAGGAACGGGATCATCGGGGCAACGAGTTTCGAGAGCGTGACCAGGACGCTGTGAAGCGTCTGGTAGGCGGCCAGCTTGTCACGGCCTCCGTCGCCGGTGTCCTCGTCGCGTGAACGCCAGAACCGTCGTCGATTGCGGCGGATGTACCAGTTGGAGAGGTCGTCGATCAGGGCGGCGGTGGCCCGGCAGGCTTCGGCCGCGTTGAACTCAGAGAGCGATTCGTGGCAGGTGGTGACCAGGGCCTGCAGGTTGGAGAGGATCCAGCGGTCCATCTCGGGACGCTCGTCGACGGGGACCGCTTCATCGGTCGGATCGAACTCGTCGAGCCGCGCGTAGTTGACCAGGAAGGCGTAGGAGTTCCACAGCGGGATCAACAGCTGCCGACGGACCTCGTCGGCGGGCCGACTGGTCACCTGGCAGGTCGGCACGCCCTCGGCCGTCTGGTCAATCGGCCCGTCGGGGGTCTCGATGGTGACCGGCTGGTCGGGGTGACGGGTACCGAACCTCAGGTCGACCGCGGGATTCTGGGCCAGGTACATCCACCGCATCGTGTCCACGCCCAGTTGCTCGGCCGCTTCTTCGAACCAGATCGCCGTCCCGTCGGACTTGTGCATCGGTTCTCCCGACTCGTTTATCACCAGCCGGTGCCCGAGCAGGTTCCGGAAGGGGGGCGAATTGTCCATCATCGTGGCCATCGCCAGCATGGCGTAGAACCAGTTGCGGAACTGCCCGGGGAAGCACTCGGTCACGAAGTCCGCCGGATACTGTTCGGCCCAGGACTGGCGGTCGGAGTTGTACTGCATCGTCGAGAAGGGAACGATGCCGGCGTCGAGCCAGGGGTTGCCGACGTCGAGGATTCTCGACATCAGGTTGCCGGTCTCGGGGTGGGCGATCTTGACGCTGTCGATCCAGGGCCGATGCGGCGTGTGTCCTTCGAAGTCGTCCCAGCCTTCAACGGCTCGTTCGCGGAGTTCTTCGAGCGAGCCGATCACCTCGAAGTCGCCGGTCTCCTCGTCGACCCAGATCGGCAGGGCCAGGCCCCAGAAACGTTTCTTGGAGATCATCCAGTCCCGCATGTTGGTCAGCCACTCCAGCTCGCGACTCTCACCGTCGACGGCCTCGGGCAGCCAGCGGATCTGGCGAGTGACCTCCTTGATCTCCTCACGCCAGTCCATGTTGATGAACCACTCGTCAACGAGTCGGAACACCAGTTCGTCGCCGGTTCGCCAGCAGTGCGGGTAGATGTGCGGATAGGCTTCGGTGGCCACCAGCAGTTGCTGTTCGCCGAGTCGATCAAAAACGGCCTGTCGGACGTCGGGATCGGTCGCTTCCCGGCCGGCCAGGAAACCGAATTCCTCCGTGAATCGTCCGTCCTCGGCCAGGGGGGCCAGGGCGACCAGCCCGTTGTCTCGTCCCAGCTGGAAGTCCACGTCTCCACATCCGGGCGCGATGTGGACGATCCCGGTCCCCTCGCCCGCGACGACATGGGGATTCCCCTTGCTGTCGCGGCCGCCGTCGATCACCCGGTGGCTGTCGGCCGCCGTCAGCTCGGACAGGTCGTCGACCGCAGGCAGGCCTCCGGGGGCCTGCTGGGCGGGCAGGTCGTCGAACGGGCCGCGATACGAGCGACCGACCAGTTCGGCTCCCTTGAGCGTCCGTTCCACTTCGTATCCCCCCTGTTCCTTGAACAGTTGGGCAATGGTCTTGAGCTTGGGCACCTCCTCGGGCCAGCTCCATTCGGGACGCCCGAAGCCCTCGCGGAACTCACGGTCCAAGCGGGCAGACTCGAGGTTGTCGGCGGCGAAGTAGTAGATTGCGCCGTCGCGCTCGGCCCGCAACCGGACATAGTCCAACTCGGGGTTGACCGCGCAGGCAACATTGGCCGCGAGCGTCCAGGGGGTCGTGGTCCAGATCAGCAGGTACTCGTTCTCGACGTCGGTCAATGGAAACCGCGCGAAGACACTTTCGTGGACGCTCAACCGTCGTCCGTCGGCGACCTCCATCTGGCTGTACGCGCTGCCGCCCCGGCCCGACCAGGGCATCACGTCGTGACCTCGGTAGAGCTTCTTGCGGGTGAAGCACTTCTTGAGAAACGCCCAGATCGTCTCGTTGTTCTCGGTCGAAAAGGTGAAGTAGCTGCCGCCCCAGTCGGGGTTGCCCAGCCGGGCGACCAGTTGGTGAGCCGGCCCGCTGACTGTCTCACCCCGCGGGGTTTCGATGGTTACCTCCTGGTCGGTGCCGATTGTCTCGGCAAGCCGGGTCAGGGTGTCCGGCGCGTCCCAGTCCATCCAGTAGCCCAGGCGGACCGATTGCTCGGTCTGCCGGGCCGCGAATCTCAGCACCCGCCGTTTGCACTCGGTGACGAATCGGTCGATGCCGAACTCGTGGACGTCGCTCTTGGTCGACAGTCCCAGGTCCCGTTCGACCTCGACTTCGACCCAGAGTCCCTGGCAATCGAAGCCGTTCTGGTACCGAAGTCGGTGGCCGGTCATCGCCCGGTACCGCTGGAAGACGTCCTTGTAGGCGCGGCCCCAGGCGTGGTGGACGCCCATCGGGTTGTTGGCGGTGATCGGTCCGTCGAGAAAGCTCCACAACGGACCGTCGGCGTTCTTCTCGATAAGTCGTTCAAAGACCCGTTGCTCGGTCCAGAACTTCAGCACGTCGTGCTCGCCGCGGACGAACGCCGCGTCGGACACCTTCTGGAAGCGATCGGAGGAGGAGGGCTGCTCGGGCATGGTCGAGCCGGCTGAGGGATGCGCGCGAGAGGCTACTGTATGGGGTGATTTGACATTGGGGCAAGACCGGGAACCGGTGGCCGCCGATGGCGTGAGCCGGTTCGGCTAGCTCAGCCGGGCCACGATGCGTGGAATCAGTTCGGCCAGCCTCTGGCCACCGCGGGCGGCCTGCTCGAGAACCATGTCGATGTCGACCGGGTGGAGTTCCTCGGGCAACCCCATGTCGGTGACGATCGAGAAGCCCAGCACTTTCATCGCCATGTGGCGGGCCACCAGACATTCGGGCACCGTCGACATCCCGACCAGGTCGGCTCCCAGTCGTCGCAGCATCCGGTACTCGGCGCGGGTTTCCAGGTTGGGGCCGGCCACGGCGACGAAGACACCGGATTTCAGTTCCCAGCCCAACTCCGAAGCACACTCGCCGGCAATCTCGATCAATCCCGGGTCGTAGGGGTCGCACATGTCGGGGAAGCGGGGCCCCAGGCTGTCGTCGTTGGGACCACGGAGCGGGTTGTCGCTCAGCAGGTTGATGTGGTCGGAGATCGCCACGATGTCGGCGAGTTCAAACTCGGGGTTCATCCCACCGGCTGCGTTGGTCAGGACCAGGGTCGCGGCTCCCAGCGAACTCATGACCCGCACCGGAAATGTCACCTCGGCCAGGGAATACCCCTCGTAGAAGTGGAAGCGGCCCTCCATGGCGACCAGTGGGACGCCCTCGAGCGTGCCGCAGACGAGTTGGCCGGCGTGCGAAGGAGCTGTCGAGACAGGAAAGTGCGGGATGTCCGCGTAGGCGAAGACCGTGGCGTTCTCGATCTGCTCGGCAACACCACCCAGCCCGGTTCCGAGCACCAGGCCGATGGCTGGCGGGGTGGGCCATTTTGTGGAGATGGCCTGGCAGGCCTCGTCGATCCGCGTCCGCAATTCGCTCATCGGTTCCCTCGGCTGTCAGACAATTCCACGTTGAAGCCGGCAACCGACGCTAGCCCAGTTGATCGAATTCGTCATCGCGGAGATCGTCATCCTCGTTCTCCTCTTCGAAGTCGTCGTCCTCCGCCTCCTCCTCTTCGACGAAGTCATCATCTTCCTCCTCGTCGTCCTCCTCGTCGTCCTCGTCGTCGTCCTCGTCGTCCTCGTCGTCGTTGGTGATCATCACTCCTGCCGCTTTCGGCCATGGGGGGTCATGGCCGGTCGAGACGGTCGTCCAGTCGTCCAGTCTTGTCTGCCGGGTCATGCTTTTGCTCCAACCTCAGCTCGTCCTCAATCGTGTGGGTTTGGCGAGTGGCCGTTGGCGGTGTCCGTCTGGTGGGACCCGGGGGACGTGTGGTCTCGGGAATCGCGGGTCCCTGAAAATCGCTTGTCGTGTTCAGTGCCCAACTGATTATTCGACGGTCTTCGACTTGTCAAGGATCCCGTCCGGACGAATACGTTGGCTGTGGACACCCGCTCTTGAACGGCCCGCCGCCCCTGTGCTATATGCCGGCGATCTTCGGCAGTTTCTCCCCCGTCGGCCATCACATGTCCACAAGCGATTTCGAACCGCAAGGGTCCGAGTTGCCGGAGGTGCCGGAGGTGCCGGAGGTGCCGGAGGTGCCGGAGGTGCCGGGTGGACGGCCGGGACGGATCGTGGCGAGTCATGTCCATCGCGGTCGACGCGTGGCGGCGGCCGGCCTGGTCGTCCTGCTGCTGGCGGTGATCTCGATCACCACCGGGCTGTTCGACATCCATGACGAGGCTGCGCGGGCCGAGGCCCGTCGACGGATCGAATCGGCCCTGGAACTCCAGGGCGTCAAGCTCAAGCCGATTCGCCCTCACCAACTGGCAGCGGAAACGCAGGGGGGGGGCGAGGTGACTCTGGTGAGGCTGGCTGACGAACATCTCGAAAACGGACGCGTCACCGCCGCTCTCCTGAAACAACTTGCAGATCTCGGACCACTGGTCATCAACCTGGCACAGACCAGCGTCTCGGGTGATGGGATCGAGACGATCGTGTCTCGTCCGGACGTGCTGGGCCTGATCCTGCTGGGGACCGGAATCGATGACGAGTCGCTGGCCGCTCTGCGAGGACGCTTTCAGCTGAAAACGCTGTCGTTGGAACGCACCGGGGTCTCCGACCAGGGCCTCGTGCATCTCAGTCGGCTCACCGGGCTTCGCCAACTCTACCTCACCGGGACACGGATCACCGACGACGGTCTCGGCCAGCTCGCCGACCTCACCCGACTCGAATCCGTGAAGCTGGGTGACACCGAAATCGGTGACACGGGGCTGGTTTCCCTGGCCCGGCTGCCCCGACTCAAGTTCCTTTCGCTCGACCGGACCCGTGTCACCGATGCCGGCGTGCCCGTGCTGGCCGAAATTCGGTCACTGGAATTCCTGGATCTCCACGGCACCTGGGTCACCGACGACGGAATCAAGAGGCTCCGTGACGCGTTGCCCGGTTGCCGGATCGAATACTGAACAGGGCGGTTGGTTGAACTGGGCTGCGGAGTGGTTGCTCGATTGCACAGCGTCGAGCGGGCGACTAGCCTGATCGCCGGTGGGGTCCCGCAAACGAAGGGGAGAGGTGGCATGGGTCGACAGCCGTTCTTCGAGGAGCACCAGGAAGTTTCGCGGAGGTTTTTTCTGCGGCAGAGCTTGGAGCTTGGGGGTGGAGTCGGGGTGTTGGCCTTGAGCGGCGGGCGACTGCAGGCCGCCGGCGAACCGGATGCGGCGGCCAAGTCACAGGCCGCCTTGGACCTGCTGGTCAAGGACCTGCAGTACCTGACTCATCCCGAAGCGTTCGTCTCGGTCGAGCGGGGCAACCCGTTGCCGTACAAACTGCCCCCCGAGAAGCTCAAGGCCGCGGGTTTGACACGCGAGTCGTGGCGTCTGGAGGTGCTGCCCGACCCGGAATCGAATTCCCGGGTCGAGCGTCCGTTGAGGGTGGCCGACGGCACGGCCCTGACATTCGACGGCTTGATGAAACTGGCCGAAAAGCACTCGATCCGTTTCCTCAAGACGATGACCTGCAACAACATCGGTTCGCCGCTGGGCACCGGTTTGTGGGAGGGCGTGCCGTTGCGCGAGGTGATCTGGGCGGCCAAGCCCACCTCCAACGTCCGTCGGGTCTGGTTTTATGGGTACCACAACGAGGATCCCAAACAGGAATTCCGCGGTTCGTTGTCGGTCGGCCGGGTGCTCGAGGATCCCCCCGGTATCCCCCCGGTGATCCTCTGCCACAGGCTCAACGGCGACTGGATCTCGGGCAAGCGGGGTGGCCCGGTGCGGATGGTGATCCCCGAGAGCTACGGGTTCAGGAACATCAAGTGGCTGACGAAGGTCTTCCTGACCAACCGGTTCAATGCCAATGACACCTACGAGCGCGGCAACAACGACATCGACAGTTGGATGAAGTCGATTGCCCGATTCATCAGCAAGCCCCGACGCGGTTCGGCCGGGACACCGATTCCGTTGACGGGCCTGGCCCAGGTCGGCATCAACGGCGTGTCGAAGGTGCAGGCCTGGCTCCATCCCAAGGACAAGCCGTTGCCGGGCGGGGATCCGTATTTCCAGAAGGCACCGTGGCAGGACATGAAACTGCTGCCCCCGCCGGACGTCTTCGGGGGCGGGTTGCCCAAGGACGCGATCGGACCGGGCGTCTCACCGCCGGTGCACGGGTTTGACCCCAAGACAGGCCGCCCCACGTCGTGGCCGCAGGCGTACTCGCTGGTTCACTGGGCCGGCCTGCTGCCGGGAGTCCCGGCCGGACGCTACGAACTCAGGTGTCGGGCCATCAACAACCGGGGCGTGGCTCAGCCGCTGCCTCGGCCGTTTCGCAAGAGTGGTGCCAGCGACATCGAGCGGGTGAGCCTGGTCGTGCGAGACTGAGTGATTGCCGGCCTGTCTGGACCCGACGGACTCGAAGATGAAGCTGCTCGATCGCCTCGAACGACGCTTCGGACGCTTTGCAGTCCCCAACCTTGCGTTGTTGATCGTGATGGGCCAGGGGCTGGTGTTTCTGATGAGCATGTTGAGTGCTGATCAGGCCGCGGCCGACGTGAAACAGGATTGGCAACTGAAGGGCAGCGAGGTCCTCGGGGGCGAATGGTGGCGACTGCTGACGTTCGTGTTCGTGCCGCCCGGCGACGAGATCCTGGTCCTGTTCGCGTTGTACCTGTTCCTGATCATGGGTGGTGCTCTCGAGCGTCAATGGGGCGCGTTCCGTTTCAATGTCTACCTGATGCTGGGCTGGGTCGCCTCGCTGGTAGCCGCCTTCATCGCGCCCGCCGAAGCGGCAACGGTGGGGTACCTGGGCAGCAGCGTCTTCCTGGCCTTTGCCTGGCTGTTCCCCGACTTCCGGCTTTACCTGATGTTCGTGTTCCCGGTACCGATCAAGTACCTGGCCTGGATCACCTGGTTCTTCTACGGCTTGAATCTGGTCTCCGGCGACCTGATGGACAAGCTGCTGGTCCTGGCCGCGACTCTCAACTTCGCCCTGTTCTTCGGCTCCGACATCCTGTTGAAAATCCGTTCCGGTCAGAGACGCCAGCAGCATCGACGACAGGCGACACGGGACGAGTCGACTCCGTTTCACACGTGCAGCCACTGCGGGCTGACCGAAAAGGACGACTCCGAGATGCTGTTCCAGTACTGTTCGCAGTGCGAGGGTGACCACGAATATTGCCAGGACCACCTGCGGGACCACGAGCATGTCGTGACCGATGGCGGTTTCGTTCTCGACAGCTAGTTGTCGAAATAGTCCTCGGCAAAGAAGACCAGCACGGCGGCGACCGCCTTCTTGCCGCCGTAGCTGCCGCAGCAGTTCGACGCGGAGCCCCATGACGAGCCCTTCTTGCGGATCGTGCCGCCGCTTTCGATCCGGCCGATCGACGATCCGCGTCGCCGCACCGTTCCGTCCGACTCGATCTTGCCGACCGCACTGCCTCGCGCGCGGATCGTGCCGTCGTCGTCGATCGATCCGACCGAACTGCCTCGCTTGCGGACGGTGCCGTTGGACTCGAAACGGCCCACCGAGCGGCCGCGGATGCGAATCGTGCCGTCGTCGTCGACCTTCGCCCACGACGAGCCGCTCTTGCGGATCACGATTTCCGCCCCGACGTCGATCGCCGTCACGCCCAGTGCCAGGATGGTCAGCAGTGATGTGAAATGGACGTTCATGGGAATTGTCTCCTGTCTGCTGGTGATGATGTCGGCGGTCCGATGGTCTCCAAAGATCTGCAAGTCACGTGCCGAAGTCGGTGAACGGGACTGTCGGGGTTTCGGAGCGGTTCGGTGCGTATCGGATCGATGACAGGTGTCTCCGGATCGGGACACCGACGGCGAGGAACGTCGCCGGGTTTCCCCGGTGGGGGTGTCCTTTCTAGACTGGTCGACCGGTTGAGTGTGTGATGCGTGATGCCGGTGAACGGAACGACGTGGAGAGGAATGCATGAGTGATCCTGGCGTGTCCGGACGAGTGGCGTTGGTGACCGGTGGGTCTCGCGGAATCGGTCGCGCGATCAGTGAGCAACTGGCGGCGTCCGGAGCCCGGGTGGCGGTCAATTACCGGTCGGATCACGATTCGGCGGCGGCGACGGTTGAGGCGATCGAGGCGGCTGGAGGCGTGGCAGCGGCGTTCGCGGCCGATGTTTCGGTCGATGCCGAGGTCGAACGGTTGGTTCGGGAGGTGACCGGTGAACTGGGGCCGGTCGACCTGTTGGTCAACAACGCGGGGATCTTCGACTACGGAGGCCACCGGGAGACGACGGCCGAGTTGTGGCGGCGGACGATCGACGTGAACCTGACCAGTGCCTTCCTGGTCAGTTGGGCGGTCAAGGACGGGATGATCGAGCGGGGGTACGGACGGATCGTCAACGTGGCGTCGATCGCCGCACTGCGGCCGCGACCCAACTCGATCGCCTACGCAGCCAGCAAGGCGGGAATGATCGGTTTGACGCGGAGCCTGGCCGAGGCGGTGGCCGCCGACGGGGTGCGGGTCAACGCGATCGCGCCGGGGTTGGTCAAGACCGATATCCTGGCCGATGTCGACCAGTCGGTGCTCGACGAACTGGTCGAGGCGACACCGATGAAGCGGATCGGGCGTCCCGAGGACATCGCCGGGGTGGTCGTGTTTCTGCTCGGCGACGACTCGAACTTCATGACCGGGCAGACACTGGTCGCCAGTGGTGGCCGCGTGACGTTGCCGTAGGCGGACCGGAAGGAACTCAGTCGGCGGCGGTCTCGGCCGGCTCCCCGTTCATCAGTTCGGTCACCTTGGCGCGGTCTTCGGGAGACGGCATTCCGTAGCTGAGTTCGTATCCGAACAGCTGTGGCACGGTGGCCGAACCGAAACGTCCGTCGAGGATCTCGAGGTATTCGGAGGTGATCAGCGCCGGGTGAACGACTCCGCAGGCCCGCGACAGTGCCAGCACTTCCTTGCGGAGCGTCATCACGTAGTTGGCCAGCCGGTCGGCTTTCAGTATCGGATCGAGTCCCCGCACCAGCCAGCGGTTTTGCGTGGCGACGCCGGTGGGGCAGTGGCCGCTGTGGCACTGTTGGGCCTGGATGCAGCCGATCGAGAGCATCGCCTCGCGGGCCACGCCGACCATGTCGCAGCCCAGCGCGAAGGCGAACAGGGTCATCTCGGGGAATCCCAGCTTGGCCGATCCCTGGAATACGATCTTCTCGTGCAGGCCCCGCTCGGCGAATACCCGGTAGACGCGGCTCATCCCGATCTTGAACGGCAGCGCCACCCGGTCGGTGAAGACCAGCGGCCCGGCCCCCGTGCCGCCCTCGCCCCCGTCGATCGTGATGAAGTCCAGGCCGCGTTCGGTGGTGTCGGTCAGCCGGGCCAGGTCATGCCAGAGATCCATTTCTCCGACGGCCGACTTGATTCCCACCGGCAGCCCGGTCGCCTCGGCGAGTTGTTCGACGAAGTCCAGCAGGCTGTCGGCATCGGAGAACGCTGAATGGGACGAAGGGCTGATGCAGTCCTCTCCCATGGGGATCCCCCGGATCTTGGAGATCTCGGGAGTGATCTTCGAGGCCGGCAGGATGCCGCCCAGGCCGGGCTTGGCTCCCTGGGAGAGCTTGATTTCCAGGGCCCGGATCGACGAGTGCTTGTTGGTGGTCTCGACCAGGAGATCGAGACTGAAGTCTCCGTGGTCGTCGCGGCAACCGAAGTAGCCGGTGCCGATCTGCCAGATCAGGTCACCTCCCTGAAGGTGATGGGGCGAGACACCTCCCTCGCCGGTGTTGTGCAGGCACCCGGCCAGGCAACTGCCGGCGTTGAGCGCGTGGATGGCGTTGCCGCTGAGCGATCCGAAGCTCATCGCCGAGACGTTGACGATCGACGGGGGGCGGAAGGCGCGGCGGCGGTCCCGGTAGCCGCCGAGGATCTTGGCCACCGGAACCGTGTAGTAGGGGTCGTAATCGGGCTCTCCCGGCCGCGGACTGCGGACGGGGAAGGAGGAGTGCTTGATGATGAGGTAGTTGGAGGACTGTTCGAGTTCGCTGTCGGTGCCGAAACCGAAGTAGTTGTTCTGTTTCTTCGACGAGGCATACACCCAGCGGCGTTGGTCACGGTTGAACGGAAGTTCCTCGTCGTTGCTGGTGACGATGTACTGACGCAGTTCCGGTCCGATCGCCTCGAGCAGGTAACGGAAGTGTCCGACCACGGGGAAATTCCGCAGGATGGCGTGTTTCCGCTGGGTGAGATCGTAGAGGAGTACCAGCAGCAAGCAACTGCCGATCACCACGGCTGTCCAGACGAACCACATTGACGTTTCGCTCCTGTCCCCGGCGTCCTCGGCTTTCCGGACACAGTATCGACCGGTCGTGACGGCGTGGCAAGTGGGTTACGGGCGAGTGCTTGACGCAGGTGTGCCGATGGGGTGAGATGACTGTTGAATTGTGCTGGGGCGGGATTGCTCCGCTTGCGCAACACTCGAACGGGGAGACGACCCGATGTTGGTGATTCTTGGCTTGGCCGCCGGTGTGCTCGCGCTGGCTTTCGCGGTGGGACAGGTCCAGGGCCGTAACCCGGCCTTTTGTGCCGGGGCAATGGGTTGGGGATTCTCGGTGGTGCTTGCCGGGGGAGCCTGCGGGCTGGTCGCGATCGGCCTGATGCAGGACGCTTCGTCGTTGCAGGGTGAACGGGATCGGGTGGCGGCGCTCGAGAAGGAACTGGCTGCTCAGAAGGGGGCGGTGCCTGCCGGCGCATCCGTGCCGGGGACGCCCAAGCCCGGGGGGCGGACCGAAGTCGTTTCCACAAAGGGCGGCCGGAAGGGCGGCCGGAAGAGCGGCAAGAAGGGCGGCAAGAAGGGCGGCAAGAAGGGGGGCAAGAAGGGTGGTTGGGGACGACGCAGCCGCAGCCCACTCGTGCCGTTGACGCCCGAGCGTGAAGAGCGAATTGCTGCATTGAGAAAGACGGGGGCGAGGTTGCAGGCTCGCGGTGGCCAGGTGGTGCGACTGCAACTGGCAGGACTGGAGATCACCGACAAGGACCTCGAGTTGCTCGACGGCCTGAGCGACACCACTTCGCTGCACCTGATGGCTCCCAATGTGTCGGAAGCCTCGCTCGCTCACCTGGTCACGATGACCGGCCTCACCGAGCTCGACATGACCGGAACCCGTCTCAGCGACGAGTCCCTGGTGCACCTTTCTGGCATGACCAAGCTCGCAGACCTCAAACTCGCCGATCAGGCGATCACCGACGACGGGGCGATCGTGCTGGCCAAGTTGACTGCCCTGAAAACACTCGACCTGACCAACACTCGGCTGACCGACAAGGGAGTCAAGCGTCTGGCCGGACTCAAGTCGTTGACCCGGCTGGTGCTCAACGGGACACAGGTCGGGGACGACGGCATCGGGGCGCTGACCGCCATCACCGGTCTGAAGCAGTTGGAGTTCTGCCACACCCAAGCGACCGACGCCGTGGTTGATCACCTGCTGAAATTCCGGGACGCCGAGTTGTTCCGGTTGACCCGGGGCGCCGACGGTGTCAGTGACAAGGCGATTGCCCGGATCCGCGTCGATCTCCGGACCTGCGTGGTGAGGTTTTCGGCGGTGGAGCTGAAGGGCAAGCTGCGTGACGGGGCGGCTGGCGGGGGCGAGTGAGTCAATCGCCGGATTCGAGCCGCAGCGACAGCTCGATTTCGGCACCGATCGCTTCCTTCAGTTTTCGCAGCGCCCGCACCCACATCGTGCGGACTGCGCCGGATGATCGTTCCAGTCGTTCGGCGATTTCCTCGAACGGTCGTTCTTCGATGTGACGCAGCACCAGCAGTTCGCGGTAATCCTCGGGCAAGCGGGCCAAAGCGTCGGCTAGCAGCACGGCGCGTTCCTTGCGGACGGCAGCCAGTGAGGGACTGGTGATCGAGGCTTCGAGCCAACCGGCCAGGATCTGGCTGGGGTTCTCTCCACCCCCGTCCCCCGCTCGGGCAGGACGTTCGCGACCGGCGTCCCGGCGCGCGGTACCGAGGTGACGATCGACCTGTCTGAGCACTTCCCGTTCGGCGATCCGTCGCAGCCAGCCTTCCCAGGCCAGTTGGTCGGTTCCCTGGAACGTCTCGATGTGTCCGGCCACCCGCATCAGCACGTCCTGGACGATGTCGGAACTGTCGACCCGGGCTGCCATCCGGCCACCTCGGAAGCGGGCACGCACCAGCAGCGAAATGAAGTGTCGATACCGGCCCAGCAATTCGTCCAGGGCTTCGGATGTGCCTCCGCGAGCCTGCGCAACCAGGGAATCCAGTGGTGGGCGATCGTCGGTCATCTCGAATCTGTTCAACGAGTTAGGTCAACTCGTCGGGTCGGGAAAAGAAAAATGGAGAAAAACTCGCCGGGCCGCGTAACAACTCCGGGCCGTTTCCGTTCTGTGATTGTAGAGCGGGGCAGACCTGCAACAACCCGGACCCGTGGAACGAAAGGATCTTCATCATGTCTATGATCACCACACACGTCAGTTACCTGGTCATCAGCGTCGGCGTCACCGTTTGGGTCGCCCGCACGCTGCGGAAGCACGGAATGATCTACCTCTCCGACAAGACGGACTCGAAGCCCGAGGTGGCCGAGTCGTTCAGCAACCTGTTGATCGTCGGTTTCTACCTGATCAACCTCGGGTTCGAGAGCCTGGCGTTGAGGTACGGGGGAGCGGCCCACGACGCGGTCAGCGCGATCGAGTTGTTGAGCACCAAGATCGGGTTCGTGCTGCTGTGCCTGGGGGCGATGCACTTCATCACCGTTGCGGTCCTGACCAAGAGTCGCCGTTCGGTTGTTGCCCCTCCCCCGGCCGCACCAGCCTACCTTCGCTAGGACGGTGAACCACGGTCCGGGCCCGGTGGTCCGACCCGGTCAAGTGATCGGGCGGGCCATCGGAGCCGCAAGGAAAGGAGCCGGAACGATGTCTTCGATGGCCATCACCTACATCCTCTACCTGGCCTTCTCGCTGGCGATCACCTTCTGGGTCGGACGCACGCTGTTTGTCAACGGGCGGGTGTTCCTGATCGAGATCTTCGACGGGGATGCACTGCTGGCCGACTCGGTCAACCGCCTGATGCTGGTTGGCTACTACCTGGTCAACGCCGCCTTCGTGACGCTGATGCTGAAGACGTCCGAACGGGCCACCGACCTGCTCACGTCGATCGAGATGCTCAGCAGCAAGGTTGGACTGGTGATGCTGGTGCTGGGAGTGTGGCACCTGTTCAACCTGTACGCCTTCAGCTGCGTCCGTCGCTACAACGCCTCGCGGCGTCCGGCGGTCACCTGAGCCACGTCGACGAAGTCGACGGGTTCCAGCAAAGGGGTCGGATTCGCCGCTGGCGGATCCGGCCCCGTCACCGGTGTGGCCCGGGGTCACTCGCTGCCGACCAGGCTCAACAGGTTGCCCGCAAGCGTGGTCACCACGATTCTGCCGTCGCGGTTGACCAGCAGTCCGCCCGGCAACGGCTCGTCCTTGACCTCGTGTCGCCACGTCGCCTTGCCGGAGGCCTGGTCAAAGGCCACCACGAACCACTGGGGTTGGGCCCGGTACTTCTGCTGGTGCTGGACCACGGCCACGATGGCGTTGGGCCCCACCACCAGCGACATCGCCTCGAACTTGTTCGTTTCGCCCAGAGAACTCTGCCAGCGAATCGCCTTGGTCTTGCTCAACTCCGAGGCGACCGTGGCGCGGCCCCCCTTGAGCGGTTCTTCGGCGTTGATTCTCTCGAGGACCTTGCCGATGTCACAGCAGGTCAGCAGTCCGTGCTTGAAGTTGACCAACGCCACGGTTGACTCGTTCCAGGCCGGCGGGATCCCGCCGAAGTTGAGCCTGAGGCGACGCTTGGCCGTGTGGACTTCGAAGCTGCCCTTGCTCGAGACGTTCCGCGGCGAGGAGAACAGGATCCGGCCACCGGCGACGGGAACCTTTCCGCCGAGTACTCCGACGTAGCGTCCGTGGTTGGACTGGGGCCGACCCTGCGATTTGGCCTTGGCCAGGCACTTGCCGGTCTTCAGGTCGAAGGGAGCCGGAGAGATCTGGTTGCCGCCGGCCAGGATCAGGCGGCCGTCGTGGATCGTCAGGTTGCCCTGGGCGCTGATGCCCTTGCGGATCGCGGCATTCAGGTGGCCGGCCGAGTTGTTCTGCCACTTCAAGGTCCCGGTGACGGCGTCGATCGCGTAGACGTAGGTGCCGTCGTGGTCGATCATGCCGGCGGCGAAGTAGGCGACGCCATCGGAGACCAGCACGCCGGTGTTGACTGGCCAGGTCGATGTCAGGCGTCCGTAGACCATGATCTGTCGTTCGACCGGGGCGGCGCGGAACCGCCACAGGGGGCGACCGGTGGCCGCTTCCAGGCAGTAGACGAAACCGTCACCGGCTCCGACGTACAGTCGCCCGCCGGCGATGGTCGGTGGCGTGCGAATCGGCGCATTGGCCGGGAAGTGCCAACGGATCTCACCCGAGCCGGCATCGACGGCGCGGATCACGCCGTCGAGACCGGTGGTGAAGACCAGGCCGGCCACGGCAACGGCGGGCACCGGCTGCGATCCGGCCGGGTGGTTGAACCGCCACGACGATTTGACCGATGCCGGCAGTTTCACCGAGGTGCTCGAGGAACGGTCGTTGTCGCTGCGGTGTGTGCTCCAGTCGGATTCGGTCACGTCCAGGGGGGCCTTGAGCCGGGTCGGGTCGGCGAAACGTTCGAGTCGTTCGGCAGTGGTGGCCACGCGGGCGAACCGGAAGTCACCGGCCGAGCACCTGGCGACGTTGCCGATCAGGCTCAGGTTGCAGTCACACTGCCAGGGTCCCAGGTACAGCAGCCCGTTGGCCGGCAGCGCCCCGTCATTGCACGCCGGACGGATCGCTCCGTCGACGGTCGGCTTCTTCGTCCTCCGGTCGTAACGCAGGGTGCCTTCGCCCCGGACAAAGAACGAGTCCGAGCTGGCCGTCAGCCGGGTGCAGGCGACCTTGCGGAACCCGAGGTCCTCGATCACCCGCCCGGTCGACGGTTCGATGGCGACGTGGCTGCCGCCCTTGCCGACCCCCAGGATCACTCGCCCGTCGACGAAGATCGCGTTGGGATTGTTGGTGATCTTCTTCTTGTGCCACAGCTTGTACCCGTCGGCGGTCGAGATGGCCACCACGTTCATCCGGGTCTGGCCCTGGATGATCACCGCGTCGGGCGTGAAGACCGCCAGGCACGCGCTGCGGAATCCCGGGGTCGAGCTGAGTCCTTCGCCGGGCTGCTCGATCAACCCCAGCACGTCCTTTTCGTCGTTGGTCCAGATCGCCTTTCCCGTCTTGGCATCGAGACAGCGGATGTGCTGGTCGGGGCAATACAGCACCAGCTTGTTCTGGCCCAGGCTCATGCCTCGCGAGTCGATCGGCTTGCCGGTTTCCTTGTGGACCCACAGCACCTTGTTGGTCTTCAGGTTGATGGCTGCCAGCGCGGTGCCGAATCCCCAGGGCACCCGCGGCTTGCTGTAGTAGCCGCGGCTGAGATCCGACCAGCTCCAGCCACCGAACGAGCGGTCGCCCTTGGTGGTGACCACTCCCTGGTCGCGGGGGCCGGCCAGCGCGTAGAGGATGCCGTCGCGGATGACCATCCATTTCCAGTGGCCCACCAGCCCGGGGATCCGCAACCGGCCGAGGTCGGCGCCGGTCTGGGGGTTGATCCTCCGGCAGCCGGGCCCGTCGATCATGTAGAAGGTGTCGCGGGTGGCGACGAAGGCCGAGCGGTGGACCAGGTAGCCCTTTGGCAGCGGCTTCTCCCACAGGATGATGCCGTTGTAGCCGTTGCGGGCGATGAGCCTGTTGAGCGTTTTCCACTCGCGGCGGTGGTGCGCGATGTGGCCGATCGCCAGGAAGGTCCGTCCGGCGGCGGCGGTGGTGACGCTGGGCATGCCGATGTAGAACGGCCGGGCCATGAACTGGGTCATGTACGGTGCCTTGATCACGCTGTCGGTGGATACCGGGTTGTTGTCGGGACCGTGTTCCCAGTGGCTCCAGTCACCGGCCCCTTTCTGGGGCGGGCGGCGACGGGTGACCAGTTGCTTGCCGTCGGTGCGGATCAGGACACCCTCCGGACGCAGCGCCCGCATCGCTTCCTCATCGCCGACGTCGGCGGTGGCGGTGATCACCGCGTCGACTAGTCGATCGGCGTAGGGCAGTTGCCTGGCGTCGCCGGCCTGGATCACCAGCCGGTCGATTCCCAGTCCGGCTTCGTCGGCGGCCTGTTGCAGGCGAGCCCGCGCCTTGGCATCGGGTTCGCGGACCAGCACCAGCAGGTCGCTGGATTGGACCAGCTCCAGAACGACCTCGGCCTCCTGTCCGACGGTCACGCACAGGCCGCGGTTGACACCGACCTGCTTGAGCAGAGCAGCGGCCCGTTCGGCCGCCTGCTGGGGATCGGCCGCGTGGACGGCGGCCAGGCCGGCGTGTGCAAGAGCCAGCGTGAGCAGCAACAGCCCGGTTCGGCGTGCGGTCGGTCGAGAGCGGTTCATCGGTGGGTCTCCGGCCATGATGGAGGATCGACCCGGCAGTCTACTTCGTGCCCGCCGCCCGTGCCACGGATCGCCAACTCGGCGGTCACTCCGTCTCGGCGATCCGCTGCCAGAGTCGCGACCAGGCCACCTGGCCGCGACGGAAACTCGAGAGCCGGAAGAACTCGTCGGGAGCATGAGCCCGCTCGTCGTCGAGTGCGAACGAGAAAATCACCGTGTAGACGCCCAGGTGTTCTCGCAGCACGCTGCAGATGGGCAGCGTGCCGCCCGAGCGTGTGAAATAGGGCGCGGAGCCGTAGAGTTCTTCCAGCACGTCGCCGGCGGCCAGGTTGCCGGGATGGTCGCCGGGCACCAGGTACGGTCGGGCGCCCGATTCGCTGATTGTCGTGGTCGCGGTCACTCCCGGCGGAACGTGTTGCTGGACGTGGCGGCGGATGCACTCGGCAACCATCGCCGGGTCCTGGTCGGGCACCAACCGGCAGGTGATCTTGGCGTGGGCCTCGGATGGCAACACGGTCTTGACCCCGTCGTCGGTGAACCCGCCCCATGTCCCGTTGACCTCGAGGGTCGGACGGCACCAGGCACGTTCGAGCGTCGAGTATCCGGGTTCACCGAACAGCTCGTCGACTCCCAGCCCGTCGGCGTAACTCGCGTCGTCCTGGGGGATGGTGGCGATCTGTTCGCGATCGGCCTCCCCGGGCGTGATCACCTGGTCGTAGAAGCCGTCGATGGTGATCCGGCCCTGGTCGTCGCGCATCGAGGCCACCAGTCGGGCGAGGGCATGGATCGGGTTCTGCACGGTGCCGCCGTACTGTCCCGAATGGAGGTCACGGTTGGGTCCGACCAGGTCGATTTCCACGGCACACAGGCCCTTGAACCCGACCAGCAGGTTGGGCTGGTCCTCGCTCCACTGTCCGCCGTCGGCGCTGACGACGTAGTCGCAGGCCAGCCGCTGGCGGTGCGCGAGAATGAACTCCTCGACATGCGGGCTCCCCACCTCCTCCTCGCCCTCGAACAGAAACTTCACGTTGATCGGCAGCGATCCGACAGTCTGCAGCCACGCCTCGGCAGCCAGGATCGGGATCAGCATGTTCCCCTTGTCGTCGGAGGCCCCGCGGGCGTAGATCCGTTCGTCGCGGATCACCGGTGTGAACGGCGGGTCGGTCCACAACTCGACTGGGTCGACCGGCTGCGTGTCGAAGTGGCCGTAGACGAGGATGGTGGGAGCCGCCTCGCCCGCCGCCAGCCACTCGCCGTAGACGGTGGGGATGCCACCGGCGGAGAGCACTTCGACGGTGGGCACTCCGGCCTGCCGCAACCGGTCGGCCACCCAGTCGGCGGCGGCGGCCAGGTGTGGGGCGTGGTCGGGCAGGGCCGAGATGCTGGGGATCGCGAGAAATTCGAGCAGTTCGCGGGTGAACCGCTCGTCGTGTTCGGCCAGGTAGTCGGCCGGGTTGCTGGAGCCGGTCATCGGTCGCTCTCCGGGGCACGGACGGTCCGGGGCGGGCCACTCTAACCGTCGGGGATGAATTCGAAAAACGTGAAGACGAAGTGGACCGTCAGCACCAGCAGGGTCGACCAGAGGATGGTCCGGGTGACGCCGTTGCTGACGTCGTGGCTGGAGGACTTGGGTTGCATGCCCAGGTGGTAGGAGATCAGCCCGACCCCCAGGCCACAGCACAGGCAGCGGGCCAGCACCCAGGTCGTACCCCTCCACAGGCCGCCGCCGGTCAGCAGGTCCCAGTGGAAGTGCTGGTGCCAGAAGTCCGGACCCAGTTCGGGGAAGCGGGCGGTGAAGACGACCAGGCTGGTCCAGCGGGCCAGGACGAAGGCGGCGGCGACCAGCAACGGCGTGCCGACCAAAAAGGCCCACAGCGTTCCGGTCAGCAGGTAGCGGTCGGGTCGGACACCGAAGGACCGCAATGCGTCGACCTGCCGGCCGTAGGACTTGCCGCCGACGTCCGAGGCGACCGCGGCACCGCAGCGTGCGGCGATCAACAGCGTGGCCAGCACCGGCACCAGCACGCGGAACAGCACGAAGCCGATCGCGTGCAGCAGGTTCTCACGCAGCAACGGCTCGGTGTACCGCGAGAAGGGCAGGAAGTGGAACGTGAAGAAGGTGGTGACGTAGCCCAGGATCATGCCGGCGATCGCGATGTAGATCCACGCCGAGGGGCCGGCGACCAGCCAGGCCGAGTGGCCGGCGAACCTCAGGCCCCAGCGGATCGACGGCCAGCGGGGCACCAGCCGCAGGGGCGTTGCCACCAGTTCCTCGGCCACCCGCGAGGTTCCCGCCAGCAGATCGCCCACTCGACTCCTGGGCACGGGACCGGCCGGGGCGTCGGCGGTCGGCGGAGGGATCGGGACCAGGAAGTCCGCGGGAGACTCCCAGTTGTCCCGGGGAACTTCGACGAGCTGTTGCGTGGCGGGATCGAGCAGAAACAATACGTCGGCGATGCCGACGAGTGCGGCGAGATCGTGGGTGACGACGATCGAAGTCCGGGGATGAGCTCTGTGGGTCTTCTGGATCAGGTCGGCGACCCGCGAAGCGGTGGCGGTGTCGAGTCCGGAGGTGGGTTCGTCGTACAGCAGGCAGTCGGGATCGGCGGCCAGCGTGCGGGCGATCGCCAGCCGCTGCTGCTGGCCCCCACTGAGGTGGCGGGTCGAGACCGACCGGGGGACCTCGAGTGTCTCGAGCAGGTCTCCACCGTTGTCCCGGAACAGTGGTTGTCGGCGGCGGCGGCTGTGATCACTGGCGAACTGCACGTTCTCGGTCGGTGTCAGTTCGTCGAAGAGGGCAAAACGCTGGAAGACGATGCCGATCCGCCGTCCGGCCGCCGCCCGCGTCACCGGGTCTCCGTCGATCGTGATCCGGCCCGAGAGCCGGACATTGTCGGGGTCGTCGGAGGGCAAGCCGGCCAGTGCCCGCAGCAACTGCGACTTTCCGGATCCGCTGACACCGACGATCAGTACGATGCCGCCGGCCGGCAGGTCGACGGTGACATCCCGCAGCAGTGTCCGCCGCCCGGCGACCAGCGTGACGCTCTCCAGCGACAGGCCGGCACCGACGGATTCGATCTCCTCGCCGGCAGACGCGATTTCGGACGATTCGACGGTGTCGAGATCCGGTTCGGACTGGATCCTGTTCACCGTTGTGGTTCCCGTTGGGTCGTGGATTGTCCCCGGTCATCGAGTCCATCGAGGCGGGCCAGGAAGGGGTGTTTCCCGGGGCGATGGCCTCGCACGACCGTCAGCGGCTGTTTGGGCCGAAGCGGCTGTGTCGACGGAGTGTCGGCAGCAGATTCGAGTACCAGCCAGCGACGGTCCTTTCCCAGGACCTGGTGTCGCAGCACCAGGGCGAACTCGGGAGTGATCCCCGTCTCGGGTGTTCCGATCAGCAATTCGGCGATCCGTCGCACGGTCGGTTCGAATTGTCGGCTGGCCCGAGCCAGCAGGATACGGGCCTCGGCGCCCGTCCAGGTGTCCTTCAGCGCCTGGCGGAACTTCGGGTTGTCGACGGCCGTGCGACGGACGATTTTCCAGAGCAGGCTGCGAAGCTCGGGGTCTTTGAGCAGCTTGGAGCCGCTGCGTCGCGCCGCCTGCTGGACCTCGGGGTGAGCCGCCGCGTCGCGGATCACCTGTTCGACCACCTTGACGATTTCGTTCGAGTGCGCGGCCAGGACGGGGACCGCCTCCTTGTCGACGAAACGGTCGAACTCGTCGCGGAACTTCCCGCGGTTGGGCAACAACGGTGTCTTGTCGTAGAAGAACCGCCAGGTGAACCGCCACAGCGAGACACGACTCCAGAGGTCGCTGCCGATCCGGTCGGCGATCGGCTTGGCACGTCGCCGCACGATCGGCCAGATCTCGCGGCGGACCAGCGGCAGCACTTCCTTGTCGATCAACTGCCGCTGGTACCGGTTCCCGATCCGGTCGAATTCGGCACGATGCGCCTGGATCGCAGCCGGCAGTTCGGATTCGACGATCTCGAGAGATCGATCCAGCGATTTTGTGGCCAGCGGTTGCAGGGCCTGCAGCAGGCTCTCGTGGTGAGCTTCGACGGCCTGCCGGATCTGGGCCGACACCTGCTGTTGCTTGGCCTCCGGCATCAGGGTCGAGACGATCCAGGCCATCGAATTGGGCGAGGAGTACCAGGCCAGTTGGTCGGTGGATGTCGGAGTGGGGGCCGAGGAATACAGCAGGGCCGTGGGAGTCTCCTGGCCGGCGGTGTACCGGATTTCACCGATCTGCACCAACCGTCCATCCTTGGGGAACAGAAAAATCGGGTCGCCACCACGCAGATCGAGCTGGTCGGATATTTCGAGCGGTACCGAGGAGCGGCTGCCCGAAGCGTACTGCCACAACTGGGGTGCCACGCGTTGGCCCAGAGCCTTGTCAGCCTGGTTGTTGGCCAACCACCCGATGCCGACCAGGCCGCCGCCCCAGGCCATCAACCCCACCAGGATTCTCAATCGTCTACGCATCCAACTTCTCCTTTGACCGGCGACACCCCGACGGACCCCGTCTGGGTATTCGACGACGGACCGTTTGTCTTGGGCGCCTAATCCATAAACTGGTGAGTTTTTGGCCGGTTGTCTACAGGAAACGGTCGACGGCAAAGCGGATGATCCGACGAGTGGTGTGACCGTCGAGGACGAGGTCGGCCAGGATGTCGCCGACGAGGATCGAGAACTTGAAACCATGGCCGGAAAACCCGCCGCCGAGGACCAGGCGATCGTCAGACGGGTGCGGCCCGATCAGGAAGTCGTGGTCGGGGGTGTTGGTGTACAGGCAGACCTCGCCGCGGCCGTCGGCACCGACCAGGCCCGGCTGCCAACGCTCGACCCAGTCGTACAACCGGCGAACCCCCTCGGCGGTGACGTCGCGGTCGACCGCATCGGGATCGACCCGGCGACCTGTGTGGTCGGCCGCCACCTTGATCGTCCGGCCGTCCAGGGTCGGGAAACCGTAGTTCGAGGTGTCGTATTCGCAGAAGCAGGGAAAGACATCCGAGGTGACCCGGGTCGGGTCTCCGACCGGCAGGTAGATCTTCTCTTCGCGGGTGACCTCCAGATCCCAGCCGAGATCCCCGGCCAGTCGATCCAGCCAGGCTCCTGCAGTGATGATGACCCGTGCCGTGTCGATCGTGCCCTGGTCGGTCGTCACCCGCAGCCCGGAGTCCAGCTTCTCGATGGATTCGACCCGGCACCCGTCCCGTCGAACGGCTCCGTGGGTCCCGGCACGGTTCCGCAACGTCTCGAGCACGCGATCGGCTCGCAGGAATCCGTTTTCACGGGCGAAGAAGGCGTGCTGTGTCTCGGTCAACCTGAAGCTCGGGAATCGCTGCGAAACGTCCGGGCCGGCCAGCAGGTCATGGGGCAACCCGGCTTCGGCCAGCATCCGCAGCGTGCGGGCGAAACGGTCGTTGTCGCGTCCGGCGAAGATCAACAGGCCGCACAGTTCCAGCAGATCGACCTCGGCTTCGGTTTCCAGGTCGCGCCACATGCCCAGCGACTCGCGGGCCAGTTCGACATACAGCGGATCGTCGTAGGTGGTGCGGAAGACCCGCGAGTGTCCGTGCGAACTGCCGCGGACGTGGCCCGGTTCGAACTGCTCGACGCCCACGACGTCGGCACCGCGACGCGCGAGGTGATACAGCGCCGAGGACCCCATGGCGCCCAGGCCGACAACCACGCAATCACTGGTCTGAACTGATGTCGAGATGGTTGGTCTCCGGGGGTCTTCTCGGCTCGCTCGTCTGCGGTGTCGTGACTACTGCCTCTGAAAGACGGCCCCGAACTGGCGGGGGTCGGGCAGCGTGTCCGGATCGAATTCCCGTCCGTGGGTGTACTCGGAAATGTCGATCATCGTCGCGTCGGCCTCGGCCGATTCGTAGGCGGCCATCAGCACGGCCATGGTGTCCCAGGCCATCAGCGGCCCGGATTGCGGGGCCCGGTCGGGGTCCAGTGCGCAGTCGACCGCATCGTTCATTTCGTTGACGTATCCGTGAGCATGAAACTGGTTGGGTTGGGGGAAGCTGGTGCCCTGGGCGGTGGGAAGTTTCTCACGGAGTAGCAGGTCTCCGGCGGCCGCGGCATCGGGCAGGAACAGCTCGTTCTCGTTGTTGGGATTGATCCGCATGTCGTACTGCGCGAAGTCGGTGATCACTCGCAGTTCGTTGCGGATGCCGCTGATGCTGAGGTCCGATCCGACGACCTCGGCCACGGTGTGGTCGTCGAAGACGACGGTGATCCGTCCGAAGTCGTCGACATTCTGCAGCACCCGAAAATGTCGGCCCGAGGCCTCGGGCTGGTGCTTGAGCACCTGTAGGGCGACGGCGGTGACCGAGACGGGGCGGATCGGACGCCCGTCTCGGATGATGCCCTCGGCCTGTTTCAGGTACAGGCAGGGTCCCAGCGGGTGGCAGGCCTTGTTGAACAGGGCCCCGCCGCCGGAGAGCGCGGGGGTGTCGTAGGCGGGGGCGTGGGATCCCTGGTGGGCGCAGACACCCTGCTGCCACAGCACGCGACCCTGTCCACCGGCGATCGCCTCGATCAGCACCTCGACCAGTCCCTTCACACCATCGACGTAGACGAAGTCCTCGGCGTAGAGCAGTCGGCTACCCGAGCCGGCGACCTCGTCGAGCACCTCGGCCAGGTAGTCCATCGACTCGCGTTTGCGGGTCGCGGCGTCGGCGGTGCGATCCTGGGTGTAGCCCGGCCAGACGACCGGCGGTTTTTCGAGCACGATCACCGGCACACCGGCCCGGGCGGCCTCGATGGTGTACGGCCCGTGGGCCGCGTTGGCGCAGGCGATGTTGTCGATGGTCGGTTGCACCGATTCGAGCATTTCTGCGTGCGTGGCGTAGGCGGTTTCGACACCGTGTGAATCCGCAAACCGTTCGGCGTTCTCCATCCGGCCGCTGGTGACGCCGGCCAGACGGATGTCGACGCCGTTGCGGTGGGGGATCAGTCCGTAGGTGCGGGCGGTGTAGTCGCCGGCGAACCCGGTGCCGTTGATCGTGACGTTCAGCGTGACGGGGTCGGTCATTGCGGATGTTCCGGGCGTCGTGAGCGGACCGGCACGATGACCGACGGCTGGCCGAATTGCAATCGGGCGATTGCATGCGGGGCAGTGGCTTGGAATCGATCGCCGGGTCGTTCATGCTGCCCTGTCGGCCCCTGTCGGGTCCGATGGCCACGCCTCGTTTCGGAGCACTCGCCGGTGGCTCTATCCAACAACCGCACGCACCGAATCATCACCTTCTGCGCGCTCTACTTTGCGCAGGGGATTCCTTGGGGATTCATGGCAGTAACGCTGCCGGCGTTCCTGGTGACCGAGTACGGTGTTGGCGAATCCGAGATCGGTTATCTCAAAGGTGTGATCCTCTGGCCGTGGTCGCTGAAGCTGATCTGGGCCCCGATCATGGACACGTTCACCTTCCGGCCGATGGGTCGGCGGCGGCCATGGATCCTGGCGGCCGAGTTGTTGATGTCCGTGACGCTGCTGGGCATGCTCGGCATCGAGGACCTGCCGGGCAACATCGACCTGCTGGTCTGGATGTACGTCATCCACAACATTTTCACGTCGATACAGGACGTGTGCACGGATGCCATGGCCGTCGACTTACTGCCGCCCGACGAGCAGGGGAAGATGAATGGCCTGATGTGGGGGGCGAAGATGGTCGGCCGCGGCGCCGGGATGACCGGGTTGGCATTTGTGTTGGAGTTCCATGGGCTGGATGCTTGTATCGCGATCCAGACCGTGCTGCTGCTGTTCATCATGCTCATTCCGCTCTTCATTCTCGAGCGGCCGAGCGAGTGGATGTTTCCCTGGACCGGGTGGTGGCGGGCTCGGGGAGATCAGTCGTTGGCGGACTTCGGCGAGGTGCCGGCCGACGACCGCCGTCGCGAGGTCAGTGAGAGTGGCCCGGTCGAGGCCGGCGCACCGGGAATGGATCAACAGCAGCCAGAGGCACACGAGAGCGTACGGAACCCGAAGGCACTTTGGGCTGACATGAAGCGGGCCTTCTCGCTGACGCCGCTGTGGGTCTTCGTGATCTTCACACTGACGAAGCTGCTCGGATCGGGAGTCAACGAGACGATCGCGCTGACCTTGTTCACCAAGCAACTGGGCTGGAAGCACACCGAATACTCCACAGCCTCAGGCATGTATGCGTTGCCGGCGATCATCCTGGCCGCAGTCCTCGGTGGATTCCTGGCCGACCGGTTCGGTCGGCGGATAATTCTGATCGTCGGATTTGGCGGATTCGCGATGGTGACGATACTGTTCGGGTCGCTGCCGCACTTGTGGCACGACCGGATGTTCACGACCGCCTACGTGCTGGCGTTCGAAGGGCTCAACGTCGTTGGCTCGGTCGGGTTTCTCTCGCTGGCGATGCGGATCACGTGGACCCATTCGGCCGGGACTGTCTTCACGGTGTACATGACTCTGAGCAACGTCTCACACATGGCCGGGAACTGGTTGGCCGGACCGCTTCGTTCGGGGTTTTATCAGCAGTTCGTCAACAACGATTCGGTTGTCGATCCGATCACGCTTTCCTACCAAGCGACCTTCTGGGACGTCGGTGTCCTTTCGCTGGTGCCGTTGCTGCTGTTGTACTGGGTGCGATCCGACGAGGTTGATACGGCCAAGGCGCAAATCGAGGCTGAGGACGGACCATCCGATCCGGAACCGGGGAAGATTATCGGATGACGAAGGGGGGGGTGGAAAGCGTTTCGGTCCTCGTCGACCCCAAGCGGCTTCAGGGCCTGGCCGCGGCGATTCTTGAGGTCGCCACGTTCTTCCCAGTCGACGCGGCGTTGGTGGCCGAGGTCCTGGTCGAAGCGGATCTGCGGGGTGTCGATTCTCATGGCGTGACCCGTTTGAGCGGGTACCTGGACATGATCGACGCGGGGCACGTCCGCCCTCGACCCGATGTCACTGTCGAGCGGGAATCGGGCGCGACGGCTCTGATGGACGGTGACAGCGGCATCGGGATCATCGCTGCCAAGCAGGCGATGGACCGCGCGATTGCGCTCTCGGCCGAAACGGGCATCGCCTGCGTTTCGTTGCGGAATGTTTCGCACACCGGCCTGCTGGGCTGGTACACGATGCGAGCCGCCCGGCAGGGGCTGATCGGGATCGCGATGAACAACGGCCCGTGCATGACCCCGCCCTTCGGAGGACTGGAACCGGTGGCAGCGACCAACCCGATCAGCATCGCCGCCCCCTCGGGCGGGCCGCACCCGGTTGCCCTGGACATGGCCACCACGACGGTGGCCGCAGGCAAGATCCGGCTCGCCCGAAAACTTGGCCAGCCGATTCCGGCTGACTGGGGGCTGGATCGCGACGGGCAACCGTGTACCGATCCGGCCGAGGTGATCGACAACGGGTTTTACCAGTGGACCGGGGGCTACAAGGGGTTCGGGCTGGCGATGATGATCGAGATCCTCACGGGGGTGCTTTCCGGCGGGCTGTTCGGTCGGGACGTTCCCACGATGATTGCCTACGGGCAGGACCCGCTGATCAGCAACGGGTTCTACGTGGCGATCGATGTCGAGCGGTTCCTGCCGTTGGACGATTTCTGCTCGCGGGTCGACCGGCTGGTCGAGCAGGTCCGCGGGACCGAGCCGATCGATGCGTCGCAGCCGGTGATGGTGGCCGGCGACAAGGAACT
>Ga0310123_10000308_pt1 | contig 44137 bp, 42 predicted proteins | sample CB6_AW_1057_MG_FD_203505 | JGI IMG/M metagenome (GOLD analysis project Ga0310123, IMG submission 203505) | Marine microbial communities from Western Arctic Ocean, Canada - CB6_AW_1057 | ecosystem: Environmental > Aquatic > Marine > Oceanic | place: Canada: Western Arctic Ocean | collected... | reverse complement strand
TTTGCTATCATACATTCTCCTTTATTGAATTGTGATTTCATTGAATCTCTTGAAGAAGAAAACTGTCTTCCGAACACTGCCGATCCAGTTAATATTCCAAAGAACCATGAATTTATATCTATTTCCCATGCAAAGCCGTTCATATCTGCAACTTTTCCTATAACCACGTCGTCAATTCTTGGTATATACGTTCCGTTTAATGGTATTACTCTAACTCCATTATATGCAATTTCGGCCATTCCTACTTTAGTACTAATAATTTTATTACCGTCTTTTATTACATTTGCAATCGGATTATAATCTCCTTCAATCACTACATCACCCGGCATGACATATTTTCTTTCTACTGAATTTGTTTTCATTGTTATTCTATCGAATCTGCTATTATATTACCTTTAGTCAACGAATTCAATTTATCAATTAACGTAATTTTTGAACCTGGAGGTACTAAAATTACACTACTTAGCGAACCATCATTCTTCCATTCTTCAGATTCCACAGTTCCAAATTTTTTTAATATACCTATGGATTGCGGCGCATACTGTGCTGGAATTGTAATCTTCAATTTACTTATCTCTGATTTCATTGGAATTACCTTCCTCAATTCTTCAATTATTCCCTTAATTTGTTCATCGGTATTTTTAATTGGATCGATACTCACTCTTGCTTCTATCAGTGCTTGTTCTATTCTCTGTGGCGGATGCGGAATTTTTGTTTTTGGATCAACATAATTGCCTGAGATTATTGTTATTACTTGCTTTCGTTTTTCCTCAATTTTTTGTTTTCTTTGTTGAGTATTAAGTAACAATTCACCTTTTTCTAAAATTATTTTCAGAGCTTCTTGATTATTGTCAGTTTTCAGATGTTTCTTTAACTTCTCATCAGATATTCTTACTCCCTTTTTTGCATCTGAATATATCTCATCAAAAGCAATTGCCTTTTCATATTCATGCGTTTCACCTTTCTTAAATTTTAATGCATGATCTGGATCAACAAAAATCTCAAATTTTTCTCCAGAAATTGATAATCTTACTACTGTAAATCTTGAATCAACATTTTTCTTTTGGAAATCCTTCATTTATACAATCTTCAGCAATTAACTTCACATATAAATTAGTTGATAAATGCGGGTCCTAGGGGATTTCCATCGGAATTCGGACCCCTGGCCACCGGATTTCTTTCCTAGTGTTAAAAGTCCGGTGCTCTAGGAATTTATACTACCTGGCTGAGCTAAGGACCCACAAAAAATAATTAATATTCACCTATTAGTGTGTTTACTTGTATGTTTATTTCTTATTCAAATTTAATAAGCGCCCCGGGCGGGAAATTCCGAAATTGTTTCAATTCCTTTTGAACCCGCGTCTAAAGCGTGACAGGCTCCAATGCTAGGCCGAGATGTGCGATTATTAATCTCTACACCACCGGGGCTAAATATTTCAAAACATTCTCAAACTATAACTCTTTCGAATTTATTACACTTAAAAATCTTAAGATTTAATTATTCGTAGTTTGAGTAACCGTGTAAATCTTAGTTACGTTCAATTTAACCCTGAATTTGGAAATGTTGATAAAAATCTAAAAATTGCCTCCAAGTTATTATATAAGGCAAAACCTGGTATTGTCGTTCTTCCTGAATTGATGAATACCGGATATAATTTTATCTCTAACGATGAAGTTCGTGGTTTATCTGAATTGTCAAAAACTGGAAAAACATCTTTGCTGATATCTCAAATTTCATCAGATATTAAATCCACCATTGTTGCGGGTTTTGTTGAAACATCAAAAAATCATTACTATAATAGCGCAATGGTTGTATCAAAGGGTAGATTTATTGGCGTATACAGAAAAACACATTTATTTTATAATGAAAAACAATTATTCTCCAAAGGGAATACTGGATTTCGAATATTCAATATTGATAACTTTAAATTGGGAGTAATGATTTGTTCGGATTGGATTTGGCCTGAATCCGCACGAACTCTTGCATTAAAAGGCGCAGATATAATCGCCCATCCTGCAAATCTTATTCTTAAAGGACTTTGCCAACAAACTATGCCAATTCGTTGTTTTGAAAATAGTGTTTTTGCTATTACTGCAAATCGAACTGGTATTGAAAAACGTGGTAAAGATTCTTTCCACTATACCGGTCAGAGTCAAATTGTAGGACCTAATATGAAAATACTATCTCGTGCTAGATCAAATTGTAATTCTGTAAATTCTGTAAATGTTAATCTATTAAACGCAAGAAATAAAACATTATTTAAGAACAACGATCTGATTAAAGATCGAAGAACTAAATTCTATAAATAGCTTGACGAATTCCTATTTGGAATCTTTCTTATTGAGTTTAATATATTTGTTATCATTTAAATTATAGAATTCCCATTTTCCTCTTTTTGGGTTTGATTTTCTCCTTTTTTCAAATGTCCATGCAAGAATTGGTTCAGCTCCTACTTTCTTTGCCCATATTTTCAGATATTTTCTTTCCACCTCGTCAATATCACTCAAATATTTAGAAACTTGTATAAACCAAACAATAGTTTTCTTTTTATCTTTTTTTACTGAAACAATGTCTATTGGATAATATTTTTTTCCATCTACTACTACCATTCCTGCTTTTGAACCAGATCCTCTTATAGCAAACCATCCATTGATTCTTAGTTTACTTAATAGATTGTGCTCTCTTGCTCTACCTAAAATATACGAATTCGCCATAACTTTGAATATATATTTGTGGAATGTGTTAATAACTATTATATATGAGAAATTAATTATGAAGTCTTCCTATTTTACTACACTTATTCAACTTCTTCTTCTTGGAGCAAAAAACCCCATCAAATTATCTACATCTGATCTTGCCATTTCTATAGATAAAACTCAACAAACTGCATCAATGCATCTTTTATTTCTTGAAAAGAATAATATGATTGCCAGATATAAAATTGATGGAGATGATGTGATTCAAATATCTGCATCTGGTTTAAAGTACCTATTGTCTGTAAATCAAAAAATTCAGTCTGCTTTTGATGATAATAGTTCGACTCTTGTTACTGGAAAAGTATTTTCTGGACTTGGAGAAGGCGCATATTACATATCACTATCTGGGTATAAAAAACAATTTATCTCAAAACTAGGCTATGAACCATATCCTGGAACTCTTAATCTCAAACTATCCTCTAATCTACATAAACAATTCATAGAGAACTTGTCTAATGTGGATGGGGTTATAATTGAAGGATTTACAGATAAAAAACGCACATACGGTAATGTTGTCTGTTATCCATCAATGATTGATTCAAATATTCAAGGCAGTGTAATTCTTATTGAACGCACGCACCATGATAGTTCTGTTGTCGAATTGATTTCTCCTACTTTTCTTCGTAAAAAATTAAAACTTAAAGATGGAGACGAAGTTAAAGTAAATATCTCTGTTTAGGCTAGTTACTTTTACTTTTATATTCTTTTCTTAAATGCGAGCTCTTAATATGCGGTATTGGAGAATCTAATTTCTTTATTTTTATTCTTAAATTGTTCGATTTTACAAGTTCTCTTAATTTACTTAACTGATGTTTCTGATCATATCCTATAGTAATTACATCAGGTTTTATTTTTTTTACTATTCTAAAAATATCTCCTTTATTTCCTATTAACGTGTAATCTACATATCTAATCGCAGATACTAAGATTGATCTTCTATTTTCATTATTTATTGGCTTTCTTCCTTTAATTTTCTTTACTCTATCATCTCTTGCAATAGAAACAATCAATACATCTCCTTCCTCTTTTGATTTTTTCAATGTATGTATGTGTCCTGGATGTATTATGTCATACACTCCACCTGTAAATACAATTATTATATTCTTTCTACCTTTATCTGTTAATATATAATTTTTTTTAACTTGTTTAATTAAATTCATAGTTTTCATTTTTGCAATATTTCTATCCAGTTCTTTTTTATCTATATCTAAATATCTTTGAATATTACTTACTAATTTTTTTCCTTGTAAATTATTTATATAAATAATCTTCAATATCTTTCTTTCAATTTTATTTATCTTTATTTTTACCACTCTAATTCCACTTCTCCTAAGAAAATTAATGAATCTATTAATCCTTCTGCATATCCAATACTAAGTATTGCCAATTCAAATCGTTCTTCATCTTTGAATCTCTCTGCATCATCAATGTATGCATCTATGTTCTTGAATAAATCAGTATATCTCTTTTCATTATTTGTCATCTCTCTTATTTTATTTAGTGTATTTCTTGCTTTTGGAATATATTTATCTAACATATCTATAGAGATTGATTTAATATTAATTGAATTATTTGTAATCTCTTCTTCTTTTATTCCAAATAATTGAACTAATGCTTCTACCTCTGTAAAATGAAGTTTACTTGGTATAATTATTGTATAAGGCGGTTTATCATATTGTTTTTTTAATAATTCATTTATTGTTCCACAATATATTTTTTGTTTACCCATCCCGATTCTTGAAGCAATAATTATCATACTTGATTTATTAATTACTTGTTTCTTTTGTTCTTTTTCAATACCTAATAATTGCTTTATTGCCTCGATTGGATCCAAATATTCATCTTCATCAAGATTGTATTCTAATAAAACTGTTGAATGTAATTCTGATAATAAATTTTTTAAAATTACATCATATACTGATAACGGCGCAACTTTCGATTTGGTCATTAATGTTGTTATTCTTCCAAATTTGTATGAATGTAATCCTGTTTCTCCAGGCAGAACTGTTGTAATTGAACTATTATGTAATATTTGTGTATGTATTCCTGCTTTTTCTGCGCGCATTCTTAAATCCATATGTGTAGTTGCAATCATTGGATTCCCATAAGTCAATAACACTACTGTATTATTTTTTGATTCTTCAATAATCTTATTTCCATTCTCTATAAATTCTCTTCCTACTTGTTCATATTGGAAGTCGAATTTATATTCATTATAAGGCATTGGAGGGCTCGTATATCTCTCAAAATAGATTTTATCTGCATTTTTTATTGTTTCTATAATCTCTCGAGTTATTGTATTCTCATTTAGTCCAAGTCCTGCAAAAATTATCATATTCTTTCTAATTATATCGAAGGAAAATGTTCAATAAAAAGTACATTGCAAGAATAACATTGGGTCTGTGGCTCAGCCAGGCAGTATTTATGCCTAAAGCGGCTGGCTCTTAACCAGATATGTCTTTGACATAGGTGAATAAGTCGTGGGTTCAAATCCCACCAGACCCGCTAATAACTTCCTTCTGCTAACGGCCTTAGGTGTCTTTTCCAAGATGTCGTATTACATTTATTACAATTATACAAAGACTTTCCTTTTCTCATCATTACATCTTTCTGTTTAATTATTGTATGTGTTGTTTTTGTCATACAATTACTACAATGTCTTTTTTCATTTATCAATTTGATTCATTTTTTTCTTAAATTAGAAATCTCTGCTAATAGAGCTGTTAACTGAATATCTGGATTCGAACCTGTTATTATTCTGTAATCATATTTCGCTAATATTTCAATTAATTCCTTAATCTCTTCATACTTATTTTTGTTTATTGCTTCATTCATATATTTCAGGAAATCCTTTTCTGATAATCCATATATATTTGTTAATGCAGACATCTTTTCTCTTGCCACATTGAAATCATTATCTAGCGCTAATTCTAATATTTCTTCAATCTTAATTTTGAATGAATGACCTGTAGCTTTATCAATATTCTTCATATTGATATTTCCTAAAGAAGAACATGATTGCAATAAATTAATTGCAGATCTAAGATCTCCATTTGTTATGTTGAATATCTCTAGCAATGCTTGTTTCTCAAATATTATTTTCTCTTTTTCACAAATTAATTCTAAATGTTTAACTAATTCATTTTCTTCTATTCTTGTAAAACTAAATAATGCACATCTACTTTGTATTGGTTCAATTATGTTTGAAATATAGTTTCCAATTAATATAAATCTACAAGCCTTTGACGTTTCTTCCATTATTCTTCTTAATGCTGTTTGTGCATCATTAGTCATTTCATCTGCTTCATCAAGTATGATCATCTTAAATGGAACCTTCTCTCGATTATCTGCATATCTTGCAAATGTTTTCACTCGATTTCTTATTGTATTTATCCCTCTTTCATCTGATGCATTTAATAATATAGAATAATCTTGCCAATTATTACCTAGAATGGATTTTGCAATGATTATGCCTAATGTTGTTTTTCCTGTTCCTGGAGGACCTGTAAACAATAAATGCGGCATTGACGAAGAATTTTTTATAATTGGTTTTAGCCTTTTTATCGTTGATTCTTGATTAATAAATTCAGTCATCTTCGATGGCCTATATTTTTCAACCCACATTAAATCGTTTATTTCATTCATCTTGTTTAATCAGCCTTAATTTTTCATAATATTCAATATTACTTATCCTTGTCTACTCTATTTGAGTTGATGTACAATCTCAGCTGTCATAAATCCCTAAGTACGTTGTATCAGTATATAGAATATGTCATTTGGCACAGAAAATTCAATTGCTAGTATGATGAATGACTTACAAGTTGAATCAGAATTATCTCTTGTAAAGGTAATTGCTATTGATGATATTGACGAAATCGAAATAGGAGGTTTTAAAATAGAATATAAAGAAACTGATTCTAAATTTGATGTACCTAGATGGGTTGCATGTATATTAGTAGAAAAAAATTTAGTTAAACTTGCAGACGTTGGAATTGAAATTGAAGTAATTAATTCTATATCTAAAGAAAAAATGCTCGGCGTACATAAATTATCTGAATTAAAACCTAATTTATATAAAAAAATAAACTTTTTATTGAAAAATCTTCGTTCTAAACTGGATAATGATCGAAAATTATCTTTGGAATATGATAAAATATCTACTTCTGTTTACGACTTAATTAACATAAGAATTAATAAAATTATTTCTCTTGCTTCATTACCTTTTCCTCCTGACGACATTCAAAAATTAATTACTCCTGAAGAATATTTGTTGTTTGACACTGTTCGCTCAAATATTCATGAGTGGCGTAAATTAATGATTGGAGATGAGTTCTGATGGAACAATCTATTGGAACACATGCTAGTTGGAATGATACATTTGTAAGATTTATAAAAAACTTTAAAGATAAATCACAAGTATTAAAATACCAAAAATCTTTATCTAAAATGGTTTATGATAATTCTAAATCATTAATTGTTGATTTTGAAGACCTTCTCTTGTTTGATCATGAAATTTCAACCATTTTAATCGAAAGGCCCGACGAAGTTCTTTTTCAATTCAATTTAGCTGTAAAAGAATCATTATATTCAGTTAATTCTGAATACACTGAATCTATTAAAAATGATATTCAAGTTAGAATTAGATCACTTCCTGATCAAGTTCCCTTACGTGATGTATCCAGTAAAAATTTACACCGTTTAATATCTGTCGAAGGCTTGGTTGTAAGGACTTCAGAATTAAAACCATTAGCTACTAAAGCAGCTTTTTCGTGTTTTAAATGCGGTGAAACTAATATTGTTCCTCAAATTACGCCCATATTGGTTAAACCTTCGACATGTATCACTCCTGATTGCACGGAAACGAAAAATTTTGTATTTAATGAAAAAGAATCTAGATATCAGGATTATCAATTAATTCGTATTCAGGAATTACCTGAAGAATTACCTCCTGGACAATTACCCCAATCTTCTGATGTACATCTTACTAGTGAAATGGTAAATATTGCTCGTCCAGGCGATCGTTTAAACTTGACCGGTGTTGTAAGAATTGATCAGCCAGAATCACGAGGTAATGAAGTATCATCAATTTTTAGATCCAAGATTGAAGGAAATTATATTGACGTTGAATCTAAAGGTCCTGAAGATATTGAATTAACTAAAGACGAAGAGGAAATTATAACTGACTTTTCTAAAGATCCTGATGCATATGAAAAATTAATTCAATCTGTTGCTCCAAACATTCAGGGATTGGATCTACAAAAGGAAGCTGTTTTACTTATGTTGATTGGCTCTCCAAGTAAAACTACTGAAGATGGTAGCTCAACTCGTGGCGACATAAATATTCTATTCATTGGAGATCCAGGAACTGCAAAAAGTGAATTACTGAAATATGCTTCTAGACTTGCACCTCGTGGTTTATACGCATCTGGTAAAGGCTCTACTGCTGCAGGTTTAACTGCCGCTGTAGTAAGAGAAAGAACTGGTATGATGATGCTCGAAGCAGGAACAGTAGTGCTTGCCGATAAGGGCATTGCCTGTATTGATGAATTCGATAAAATGAGAAATGAAGATCGTACTGCACTACATGAGGCTATGGAACAACAAACTGTCAGTATTGCAAAAGGTGGAATTAATGCTACTCTTAATGCCCGTACTGCAATTCTTGCAGCCGCTAATCCTGAATTTGGTAGTTATGATAAATATAAAACTTTTAAAGATCAAACTAATATAGACACGCCTTTATTGACTCGTTTTGATTTAATATTTGTAATAAGAGATACTCCTAATATTCCTCGTGATGAAAAACTTGCTAAACATATTTTGGATATATATGAGACTGGAAAAACAAAAGATGATGTCCCGCTTGGATTTGATTTACTTAAGAAATACATTAGTTATGCAAAAAACATTACTCCTAAAATATCTCCTGAGGCAAAAAAATTAATTCAGGATTATTATGTCAAAACTCGACAATCTCCTGCAAAAGACGACGAGGGAAATCCAGGCATTCCTATCACTCCTCGTGCTTTGGAAGGTATGGTTCGTCTTGCGTCTGCTCGAGCACGTGCATTATTTAGGGACATAGTTACTGAAGAGGATGCCGAATTTGCTAGAAATCTAGTTAAAGCTATGTACGAATCCGTTGGAACAGATCCAGAGACTGGCGAAGTTGATTTTGGAATAATGTATGGTAAACCTGTTAGCGAAAGAAGTAAACTCGAAACGTCTCTAAGTATGTTTGAAGAACTTGAAAAAGAATCTACTAAAAATCTAGTTGATAAAGATGAATTTATCCAAAAATTAATTGATACAGGTAAATTTACTTCTACTGAAGCAAGAAAATACTTTAAAAATATGAGTGATAGTGGGCAAATCTATAATGTACAAGATAATTTATATCGTAAGGTAAATTAGATATCTTGTTTGAACATATCTTCACTTGATTTATCTGAAACCTCAATTCAATTTTTACATAATCAGGGTTTTAAAACTCTTTATCCTCCACAAGCAGACTGTATAAAAACTGGATTACTAGAAGATAATAATCTGATAGTCTCCACTCCTACAGCAAGTGGAAAAACTTTGGTCGCAATTATATCTGCACTTCGACATATCGAAAATGAAGGAAAAATTATCTATCTGTCTCCTTTACGAGCACTTGCAAGCGAAAAATATAATGATTTTAAAAAATTAGAAAGTCTTTCAAAACCTGATGGCTCATCAATAAAAGTTAGTATTTCTACTGGTGATTTCGAATCAAATAGCGAATACCTTAAAAATTCTGATATAATTATTCTTACAAATGAAAAATTTGATTCACTTCAACGGCATGGAATTAAATGGCTCTCTCAAGTCAGTCTAGTTGTTATTGATGAAATTCATCTTATAGGAGATTCTTATCGTGGCCCAACATTGGAAATGATAATTACTAAAATGCTTATTTCTGAGCATTCTCCACAAATTCTTGGATTGAGCGCTACAATAAACAATGTAGAAGAGATCTCTGATTGGATTGGTGCTAAACCTGTTGTATCAAATTGGAGGCCTGTCGCTTTATCTGAGGGAGTGTTCTGTTTCGGCCAGATTGATTTCAAAGATGGTAATCCGCCAATCGATATTGAGAATTCTGGTGAAGGCACTGCCATTGATATTGCTGTTGACATGGTTAAACAAAATGGCCAGAGTATCATTTTTACTGAAACACGAAAACGCGCATCTAGTATGGCCAAAAAAATTGAAAAAATGATGCCATCCATCTTAAACACTGAAGATTCACAAGCGTTATCTGATCTTTCACAAGAATTAGAAGTCTGGGCAAAAGCAAAAGACAAGAATACTGATATGAATAAATTAATTGTTAAGTTAATAAAACATGGAGTGGCATTTCACCACGCAGGCGTAAGTAATAAACAACGACAAATTATTGAATCGGGTTTTCGTCAAAGAAAAATAAAAATCATTTGTGCAACTCCTACATTGGCAGCTGGTGTAAATCTTCCAGCACGACGTGTGGTTTTGAGTAGCTATAATCGGTACGATATGAAATCAAGATACCCTAAACCTATTTCTGTTCTTGACTATAAACAAATGTCTGGCCGAGCTGGCAGACCACAATATGACGATAAGGGAGAAACTATTCTTATTTCCAATGATGAACGTGAGCAGGATTCATTGTTTGATCATTATATTTATGGTGATGTTGAGGATATTGAATCATCTTTACTAATACAGGACGACGATGGACATTTTACTCATTTATACACTCATGTTCTTGCAACTATCTCCTCTAGTCCTTTTGGAATATCAGAACCTGATTTGTTGAAATTATTCAATAATACTTTCTATGCATCACGACCAAGAAATGAAGAGGAAATCAAGATGAAAGGTAAACCAACTAAAGGAGAATCAACATTGGAATTCACAGTAAAGAAATGCGTTAATTTTCTACAGGATGAAAATTTTATTGAAAAACGAAAAAATAAATTCCTATCAACTCGACTTGGCAAACAAACCTCTCTGCTTTATATTCATCCATTGACTGCACGTGATTTTCGTGATGCCATCCAATCTTCTCACAAAGACCAAGATTATACTATGGGTATGCTTCAAGTCATAGCTTCTAGTCCTGATTTTGGCAGATTGTTTTCTATTCGAAAATCTGACGAACCCTATTATTTCTCATTTATTAGTAAACATAAACCTGAATTCTTTGATATAGGACATTCTGAACACGAATTTAAATCAACTTTTCGTGTTCTTGCTGCTCTGAATGCTTGGATTAATGAAAAGAAAGAGAATGATATTCTTAATCTTGTAGATATTGATCCTGGTGATCTGTATTTTGCTACTGAGAACACAAAATGGCTCTTAAATGCATTTTACAAACTAACTGTTATATTCCAAACAAGACATCTATTTGATAATATTCTACTTCTCCAGAATCGGATTGAAAAAGGAATTAAATCTGAATTAATAGAAATTATAGGTCTTAAAGATGTAGGACGTGTTTTGAGTAGAGCGTTATTTGATTCAGGATTTAAAACACGCGAGTCATTATACCTAGCTTCTATTGATGATATCGCAAAAACCCCTCATAATCTTATTACTCCTTCCTTTGCTAAAAAAATTAAAGAACAATTAAAGGAATTTGAAAGTTGATGAATCCAACATACGTTAGAGGATTATTATGCACTATGAATGATGGTTTGAATGATTCAAATCTTAATTCTATGAATCATCGTGCTTGGTCTGGTTATCTTTCTTATGATTCTTCCAGTTATTCTATTAACGAAAAACTAACTAGTTTTTCTTCTAACATTATTGGATGTCTTTCTACTCCAACCGTTAATGATACAAATGTGTTGATTCATGGTGAAATTTACGGAGATTATGCTCCAATCATTGACAATATTCTCATTTCCGATAATGTCGAAACATTAACTTCTAACATTCATGAATTGTACAAATTAGACGGTTCTTATTGTATGGTAGTCCAAGGAAAATTGGGAACAATCTGCCTTCGAGATCCTTTGGGTTGTAAACCTCTTTACATTGGTAAAAATAATAATTCAGTTTCTGTTTCCACACAAAAATCAATCTTAGTAAATTCAAATTTTAATGTTGAAGATTTCATTCCAGGCACTGCGATGATTCTTGAAAACGAATTAAAAATTGACGCACGTAATCTTTCTCCTACTCCTTATTCTCAATATGACGCTGATACTTTATTGACTCTATTGAAAAATTCTATCGCTTCCCGTATAGGCAATAAAAAAACTATAGGCGTTTCCTTTTCTGGTGGTATAGATAGTTCGATACTGATTTCTATCGCTAATGAATTCACTGAAATCAAAGCCTTCAATGTTAGAATGAAAGACTCTCATGACTTTGAGAATGCAAAAAAACTTGCTAATCTGCTCGGAATTGATCTTATTGAAATTGAACCAAATAAAGATAATATTTCTGACGATATTCCCAATATTATCTCTCTTGCTGAAATTACTCGACCTATGGATGTGAGCATTGCATTGGGTTTTTACTATGTAGCAAAAACGGCTAAAGAACATAATACATCCACTCTTTTTGTTGGTCAACTTGCCGATGAATTATTTGGCGGCTATGCTAGATATATTCGAACTCTTTCAGAAGAAAGTCCAAAATTTGTAGCAGATATGATGAATTCTGATGTACATAATGCATATACAAAAAACTTTGAACGAGATGAGAAAATTACATCGCCTTTTGTTGATTTATTTGTTCCTTATGCTTCTTTACCTATAGTTAATTTTGCATTAAACTGTCCAATAGAATATAAAATCGATGTTGCAAATGATGTAAGAAAACTGATACTTCGTTCTGTTGCTAAAAAATTAAAACTTCCTGAAGAGATAATTTATCAAACTAAGAAAGCAATTCATTTCAGTTCTGGTATTGATAAGGTTGTTAAGAAAGCATTAAAAAATAATTAAATATCTAGTATCATTGTGGCTTTCCATCTACTATCTTCTTTTGTTAAACTAAATTTGTGTAGTGTTACTGCTTTTACATCTGCACATAGCTCGTGTTTTTTATAATCAATATGTTCTCCTTTTGCTACTGCATATAACTCATATTTCCCATCTAATTCTTTAATATTAATCTTAAATTCACTAAATATTAGTTGATTTGCATCTTTTTCTATCACTAATTGTTCTAAAAATTCAAATAATAACATATCTATTTCTTTTGATTCAACTTTGAATTCTACTTCTTTCTTAATGTCTACACTTTCTAAATTATCAACCATTGTATTTGTTAACGCTTTTCCTGAATCAATAAAAATTCCTTCTAATGAATCTGAATAAACCTCTATTGCGGCATCGGCTATTGATATATCGTCTTTATATATATAAGGCAATATTATCCCTTGACATTGCCTATAGGGATAAATCTTACTACACGTTTTGAGATTTTTGCATTTACTGTTGCATCTACTACATCATCAATATTTTTATACGCATCTCCAGCTTCTTCCGCAAGTCCTGTATATGAAACTGATTTAACATAAATCCCTTTTTTTAACATATTTTTATACAATGTCTCTCCTCTAAACATTCTCCTTGCTTTAGTTCTACTCATAATTCTTCCACTTCCATGTGCAGTACTAGCAAATGTTTCTTTATGCGCTTCTTTTGTCCCCATTAAAAGATATGATCCTGTTTCCATACTTCCTCCAATAATTACAGGTTGACCTATGTTCCTGTATTTTAATGGAATCTCTGATCTTCCAGGACCAAATGCACGTGTTGCTCCTTTTCTATGAATTATCATCTTTCTATTCTTTCCATCAACTTCATGCTCCTCAACTTTTGCTGTGTTGTGAGCTACATCATAAACCATTGATAGACCTAATTTCTCTGGTTCAGTTTTGAATACTGTTGAAAACACCTCTCTAATTCTGTGTAAAATAGTTTGTCTATTTACAAATGACATATTTATTGCACATTGCATGGCGGAAAAATAGTCCTGACCTTCTTGTGATTGAAATGGAGCACATGCAAGTTCTCTATCTAGAATTTTTATATTATATTTACTTTCCATTACCCCGAGAAATTTTTTTAGATAATCTGTCGCAACTTGATGACCAAATCCTCTACTTCCACAATGGAACATAATTACTACTTGATTTGGAAATATTCCTACTGTCTTTGCGACTTTTTCATCAAATATGTATTCTGGTTTTACTACTTGTATCTCAAGATAATGATTTCCTGATCCTAGTGTTCCTATTTGTTTTAATCCTCTTTTTATTGCTACATCACTGACCTTTTCTGCACTAGCACCTTTCATTATGCCACTTTCTTCTGTATTTTCTAGATCTTCTTCCCAACCATATCCATTTTCCACACACCATGTAGATCCCATCTCTGCTATGTCTCTGAATTCTGATTTGTTAATTTTTACAAATCCTGCTCCTCCTACTCCTGCAGGAACTTTGTTATATAATTGATCAACAAGTTCTCTAAGTTTTGGCTTGACATCGTTATGTGTTAAATTTGTTAAAACTAATCTCATTCCACAATTAATATCAAATCCTATTCCACCGGGAGAAATTACACCTTCTTTCAAATCCATTGCTGCCACTCCTCCTATAGGAAAACCGTATCCACTATGCGCATCAGGCATTGTGTATGCATAATTAATTATTCCCGGTAAAGTTGCTACATTAGTGATTTGATCAATAACTTGGTAGTCCATTAATTTTAATAATTGTTTTGTTGCATAAATTCGAACAGGGACGTTCATACCTTGTTTATAATCAGCCGGTATCTCCCAAATCGTATCTGATTTCTTTTTCACTATATTAATAATATCATTCATGTTCTTTCTATCTTAATTTATTAAAATGCTATTTAATTATATCATAATGGACAGTAATCATCTTATTATTCATATAAATGTAAAAACCGGTCTTCAAGATAATTATCTAAAATTCGAAGACGGACAAATTATTCTTGGTATAAAATCTCTTCCACTAAAGAATAAAGCAAATCTTGAAGTAATAAAAATACTTTCTAAACTTTTTCGTGTAGATGATGTTGATGTTATAATCATTAAGGGTATGTCAAATAATATAAAAACTATAAAAATTATTGATCCTAAATTTATTCCTAATGAAATACTGTAGTTATTAATTAATATATTGAGAACTATTATCTCTATTGGAATATTCTATTCCTTCTGTTTTTGATTTCATGCCTTCTACTTGATTCATTAATTCATTTGATTCATTTATTTTATCTGTTAATTTTTCTAGATTTATCTCCATTTTTAATATTTTATTTAATGATTCTAAAACAGCTCTTGCTGAATTTGGGTCAATCATATATCCTGATGTCTCACCTAATAATGAATATCCTTCTATGTCTCTGATTTTTGCAGTTCCAATTAATATTCCATTCATTCCAGTTATCATTCCTTGATTCATGATGTTGATTCCATACTTCTTTAATGTTTTAACATGTTTCTTTTTTGTCGCTGCTCCAAAAACCCTTGGTTCCTTCACAAATTCTCCTGTTATATATGCTGCCAGAGTAAATATCTTTTTTATACCTAAATTTTGCGCATATTCTAGAATTTTTTCGGTAACAATATAATTTCCACGTTCAGTAATTGGCTGTGTATCACCTGTTAAAATTAATATGTCATTTTTTGGTTTTTTTGTTTCTATATGATAAATCGTATTTGACATATTTTTTATTATTCCATTGTTTGTAGATATTTGTGGTGGAAATAAATCACTTTGTATTTCACATATTGTAGTCGCTTCATACTCATTTAACAGATGATCTACTGCCAATTTTCCTACATATCCACTACCTGGTATTCCACAAATTAATATTGGATTGACGAATTTTCTCTTTTTCAATGTTTTTATTCTAATATCCATCTAACGATTATTTCTTTGGTCTGATTTATTAAGAACTTTTCTGACATTATTATTGTGTCAACTAAATCTGTTCAAGAAGTATCTACATTCGTTCGTATGCCTAAACCTAAGCAGAAAGAGTTTTGGGACAACCGACGTATAGAACATCTCCGTGAATTAGCTACTACCGGAAAAGCTGCATATTTGTGGGAAAACCATTCAGATAGTTCTCGAATATTGGACCGTCTTGCTTTTTCTGCTATAGATCCACAGAAATCTAATGATGAATTTAAGGAAATCCATAATGATTCGTCTTTGATCAAAAATATCGATACTACTACAAAATTGGCATATGGAAGAATTAGTTTGTCTGCTCCGTTATATTTAGGAGATATGTCGTTTGGTGCATTGAGTGGAATTCCTAATATTGCATTAGCACGTGCTTCTGATGCAACTGGCGTTATTAATGGAACTGGAGAAGGTGGATTACATCCTGATGTCGCGACTTGTAAAAATATAACTGTTCAATGGGCTTCAGGAAGATTTGGTGTAGATATTGACGTATTAAAAACTGGACAAGGAATTGTAATTAAAATTGGACAAGGTGCAAAACCTGGTATTGGTGGACACTTACCTGGCTCCAAAGTTACAGGTCCAATTTCTCGTGCTCGTAGAATTCCTATTGGAAAAGACGCAGTATCTCCAGCTCCACATCATGATATTTATTCTATAGAAGATTTAGGTCAAAGAATTTGGGCTTTGAAAGAAGCTACTGGTAAACCTGTTTTTGTTAAGATTGGTTGTACAAATTATGTTCCATATATTGCATCTGGTGTTGCAAGTATGGGTGCTGACGGAATTATAATTGATGGTTCTGGCGCAGGTACTGGCGCTGCCCCATCTGTGATTCGCGATAATGTTGGACTTCCTATTGATTTAGTTGTTTCATGGGTTGATCGTATCTTGACAAAACAAAATCTCCGTAATGGATTTTCTGTTATTGCCGCAGGTGGAGTAAGTAACGCAGAAGATACCGCTAAATTATTAGCTTTAGGAGCAGATTGTGTTAGTACAGGAACTGCCACATTAGTTGGTTTAGGTTGTTTAATGGTACATAAATGCCATATTGGTTTTTGTCCTGCACTTCTTACAAATAAACTCGTCGACGATCCTACAAAAGTTCTTTCACTTGACAAATCAGTAGAATGGACCTCTAAAATGATCTTTGGTTGGATTGAGGAATTCAAATGGATTTTACGAGAATTGAATCTTAACTCTGTATCTGAATTAGTTGGAAGACGAGATTTACTTCGTGGTTACAACATGCACGAAGAAACCGCAGATATTTTAGGTGTAGAACTTGATCATTCCTCTAAATCATTAGTTGGCCCTCAACCTATACAAAAACAAATACCTGAAGATGAATATTGGACTCCTATTTTACAAGGAGAACTTCGTGAATTATCTGGCAGTGCCGGTCGTAATCCTGGAGAAGCAGTAATTACAAGTATGGGAACTATCACTGCTCCTTTTGTAGCTCAACCTCGTTCTGTATGTGATTGGATTCGTTCCGATGGCGCTCAAGTTACTCGTCCAAGTATTGATCCTTATAGAGAAGAAATCGAAACATCTACTTATTTAGCTAATGGAGATATTAGATTGTCTAATCCGATTTATCTTGGTCGACTTAATGAAGAAGGTTCAATACAAAATATCTTCTCTGAAGTATCTTCTTCTATGGGTCTATTGTATAATTCTCAGAAATTAATCGATGCATCCAAAACATCGTTGAATTCATCTTTATTGATCCCCTATTCTGAATTTTTAAATAATGATAAATCTGGAGTAAAATGTATAACTGTCGATTACAACGAAATCGATAAAATCGAAAAATTATCTGAGTATGATGTACATATTATGGTTAGATTTCCATCAAATGAACAAACAATTAAGTCGATTTCATCTATAATTGACAAAAATATATCTGGAATAATTATTGATTGGGATCTAGATAAAAATAACGATACACTTGATCTTGCTATTTGTACTTCTGAAGTTGATAATATCCTGAGAAATACTCCATTTAAAACAAGTATTGCTAGAAATAAAATTAATCTATTAGTTGAGGGAAGTCGTATTCGTGGAGCTGCCGATATATTCAAATTAATTGGATTAGGTGCAGATGCCGCTGGAATAAGTAAAGCTGCATTATTATCTATAAATTATGATCCAAAGAAGTTTCGTAATGATAGTAATGAATCTAATTTTGACCAAGATAAAACAAGAGAAAAATTAGAATATACCATTTTGGCATTACAAAAAGAAATAAAATTATTAGCAGGTGCAGCAGGAATTAGTTCTATTCAAAATTCATTATTAGGTAATCGAGAATTATTCCGTTCAGTTGATTTGGATCCACTGATAAGAAAAAGACTTGGAATAAAAGCAGGTGGGGCTCCTTGAACGATTCAAAATTAGTAAGCAAAGATGATTGCGGTGTATTTGCAATACTCAAGAAAAAACACGCTAAAAAAATTTCTAATCAAGTTGCAGTTGATGGTATTGAATGTGTTAGATTTAGAGGTAGTAAATTTGGCGCTGGTTTCGCATCTTTTAATCTTGAAAATTCTAATCAAGAGTTTTTATTGAGTATATTTGTAGAAAATGAAAACACATTTGATGAAATTAAAGATATTCTTAATGGTTACAATTTCTCAATTCATGATATTAAATCTAAAAAAATTACTGCTTCTGAATTATCGCTTGATATATCATTAATTGTAAAAACTTCTGATTCTGTTAAATTATCTAATGTTGTTAATCAAATTAATTATAAATTTTCAATTCCTAACTATCGAGCCAGGATCTATTCATCAGGCAATTATGTTAATGTGTATAAAGACATTGGATATCCATCTGACGTAGCACGTTCTACTGGTCTTATTGATTCTAACTCAAGTGCTGATTTATGGATTGCTCATACTCGCCAACCTACTAATTCTCCTGGTTCTTCTGCAATTTGGTGCCACCCATTTTCTAATTCAAATACTGCAATTGTTCATAATGGTGATATTAGTTCTTTTGGATCTAACATGAATTTTCTTCAATATCGCGGTGTTACAAATTTAGTTGGAACTGATAGTGAAGTAATTGCATTTATCGTTGATTACCTTGCTCGTATTGAGAATTTATCTATGGAAGACATTGGTTTAATTTTATCTAATCCTTATGATCGTTTTCTTTATCGATTAGGAGATGAAAAAACAAATTACATTCGTAATTTATTGTATCATTATCGAGGTGCTGAATTAGATGGTCCATTTACAATATTTATTGGTTATTCTGATGGTGATGATGTATACCTCTTAGCAGTTATTGACCGATCAAAATTTCGACCTGTAGTCATCGGCGAAGATGAAGATAATATCTATATGGCTAGTGAAGAATGTCAGATACGAATGTTATCTCCAAAAGCTAATATTTGGACTCCACAACCTGGACGATTTGTCTTTGCTTCAATGAATAAAGGAATAATTGAATCAGGTCGTGATTCTAACATAATTGATTCTGTCAAGAGTTCTGATTTAATAGAGATTGATTCTTCACATAATAGCTCTGCGAATATTATTGATTCAAACAAACTTTCTTCTTATGAATTGAATACCCATATTAAATCCATTCTTAGTAGTGGTCCAAAATCAATTAATTTGATGAACGTCAGTGGCCAAAGATACCTCGGTGTAAATCTTCCAAAGAATTCTGAATTGAATATTTATGGAACTCCTGGAAATTGTCTTGCAAATTTTAACAAAGGCACAAATATCAATGTTTATGGAAGTGCCGAAGATAACGTTGCCGATACCATGTACGAAGGAAAAATCAAAATTCACGGTAATACACGTGATGTGATAGGATATGCATTACAAGGAGGCCAAATATTTGTTCGCGGTAATGTTGGAAATCGAGCATTCATCTTAATGAGAGAATATGAAGAGAGTCGTCCTGTGGTTATTGTTGGTAATCGTGCCGACGACTATTTTTGTGAATATATGTCTGGCGGTCTTGCACTTGTTCTTGGAATTGATTCTCTTGATTCATCAAAATCAGAACAATTAGTCGGTAATTTTCTTGCAACTGGCATGTTACGTGGATTAATATACGTTCGTGGAAAAGTTGATTCTGATTCTATTGGTTTAAACCCACCTAGAGAAGATATAATAAATTATTTGTCTTATATGAATTATAAAGGAATTATTGATGATCAATTATTTGAAAAACTTTCTATTGCATCTGACATAAATCTTAATATATTAAAATTAGAACTCTCAGAACAGGCATTTGAATCAATTAATAAATTATTCTCAAGTAAATATAGTGTTAATCTTGATATCGAATATCGTAAACTTGATGACTCTGATCTTGAATTACTAAACCCATATCTGAAAGAATTTACTTCTGATTTTAATATTTCAAATGATATATTGAATAAACTTGTTAATTCTGATTATACAATTATAAAATCTATTGATAAATTTAATGATTCAAAAGTTCCTAAAGTAACCGTTGTAGAAGAATAACTATTCTCTTTTACTTAGTTTATCTGATAATGAAGTCATTTTCCCATCTTTTGATACTGAAATTGACGTAGGTACTGTAATTCTTAATCCTGCATTTCGAAATACTGATAATAACTCGCCTCCAGAAATAGAACTCTGAATTTTACCATTCTTTATTAACTCAATTAATTGATTAACGATGATTTCTGTTTCTTTTGGATAATAAGTTTCAGCAATTTTTAGCACTTCATCTCCCCTATTGACTAGTCTAGACAAAAGAATTTCTTTTGGGTCATCTAGTTTATTCTGATTTTCAATTCTCTTCATTAATTCTTTAATCTTCTTTTGCTTCAATATTTCTAGTTCTTTATCGTCGTTCATTCTCGGTATATTATATTATTACGTTGATATATATTAATTGAAAATAAGATTTAAATGCGGTAATTAGATAGTAACTTTTACTTAATTGAATTCTGATAAAAAAATTCTTATTTGTGATAAAATAGAGCCTGAAGGTGTTGATTTATTAAAAGAATCTGGTTTTACTATTCTTGAAAATCCTACTATCACGTCTGAGGAATTACTTGAAGTAATCTCCGAAGTACATGTTATTGTTGTTCGTAGTAGGACAAAAATAACTGAATCTGTTATTAATTCTGGAAAAATTCTTGAATTAATTTGTAGACCTGGTACTGGAATTGATAACATTGATTCTTCTACTGCCGAAAAGAATAATATTCCTGTTTTTACGTCTGTAGAAGCTTCTACCAATGCCGTTGCTGAATTGACTATCTCTCTTGCCGTTAGTCTTGCACGTTCTATTCCATTAGCTGACCGATCTCTAAAAGATAACCAATGGATTAAAAATTCTATCCTTGGTAGTGAATTAAGAGGTAAAACATTTGGAATTATTGGTCTAGGCCGTATTGGAAGAAGAACTGGAATTTTAGCATCTGCTCTTGAAATGAAAGTTATTGGATTTGAAAAACAAATTGTTGACAAAGATTATTTAAGTAAATATAATGTAACTCAGGTCGAACTTAATGAATTATTATCAAAGTCTGATTTCATTAGTTTACACCTTCCTGCAACACCTGAAACAATTCATATGATTGGCAAAGAACAATTTGAATTAATGAAAAATACATCCTTTCTTATTAATACAGCTCGTGGTCAACTAATTGTTGAATCCGATTTATTTGATGCATTATCTAATAATAAAATTGCCGGTGCCGCTCTTGATGTTTTTGAGACAGAACCCCCTACTAATACTGATCTAATTAAATTAAAGAACCTAATAGCCACTCCTCATATTGGAGCACAAATTATCGAAGCTCAAAAAGAAGCTTCAATTGTTATCGCACAAAAAATAATTAATTTCTATTTAGAAAATAAAACCACGGAATAATGAATTAAATTGAGAGAATTAGCAATTGCTATTCCATCAAATATTCTTGAAGACTGTCAATCCCTTTCTGAAAAAACACATAAATTAGGAATAATTGCACGTGCCGCCTCAATTTTTAAAGTTACTAAAATTCACGTTTATAAGAATCAAGGAAGTCATGACAAGGATCTCATTTTGTTATTACTTAGATATCTTGTAACTCCTCAATATCTCCGAAAAAATCTTTTTCCTATTAAACAAGAATTAAAACTTGCTGGAACCCTTCCTCCTCTTCGTATTCCATCACATATGGTAAATCGAAATTATAATCCTGATGTCATTAATATTCGTGATGGTGTATGTATTAAATTTGATAATAAAATCAATATGTCTATAATTGATATTGGTATGCATAATTATGGTATTCTTGAAGGCAATATCACTGTGGGGGAAATAATTACTGTAAAAATCGTTTCACAATCTTATAAAGGAAAATACTTCTTATTACAAAAGATTCAACCTTCAGACTATTGGGGATACGATCTTACATACAATAATTCATTAAAAGATATTCTGTCTACAAATAATTACAACGTTGCAGTTATTACTTCTAAATTTGGTTCTGATTTTCATTCTAATGCAAAATTAATTTCTGAAGAAATCAAAAATAATACTGATTCTAGTATTTTAATTGCTTTTGGTTCTCCTAAAACTGGCCTTATGTCTGTGATTTCTCGTGAAAAAATCGATAAATCTAATTTATTTCTCATAAATCTATTTCCAAATCAGGGTGTAGAAACAATAAGAAGTGAAGAGGCTATTATGGCCGGACTTTCATTATTTAATTCACTCTACTCGAGTTAATCTCATAAAGTCTCATCGAACAATTCTGTTCTTTTTCTATTTAAAATCAATCCAATTATTGAGAATATCACTGCAAAAATAATCAATCTTACATTCATGAATATCTGAAAATCTGATTCTATTACTATGAATATCATTCCTGATATTAATATGAAAGAAATTACTGAAGAAATTCTGTCTATATATTTAATTTTTTGTTTAACATTCAATTTTATTCTTTTCACCTTAATACTTCGAGAATAAAAATTTCTCCAAGTTTAATATTCTCCAATATTTTTATTTCCCCAGTCAAATTACCTATATGCGTCATCTTATTTGTAACAATTTGATCCTTCTTAAATAAAACAATCGCTCCACTTGACGCTAAAAATCCAATATCTCCTTTATTGAATGATTTTTTAGGTTTATGCATTCCTGCAACTATTCCTAATGGACTATATATTAACAAATCTTTAATTTTGACTATTGGACCACTTAATCTCTTCTTTTCAATTATCTGATTAACAATAATTGGCGCCAAATGTTTTGAAATTTCTCCTTCAATTACTCTCTCTCCAATGGTAATTTGTATGTCTGTTTTAGAAATTGAACTCATTCTAGGTAATAGAAAAATTTATCTAGTTATAAATTGTAACCTCATATTGAATAACGGTTAGATAATGACAAAACAAGATTTTAAAGTTGAGATTGGTCCTGCTCATTTGACTCGATTTGAAAGGGCAAAAATTATTGGATCCAGAGCATTACAATTATCTCTTGGCGCACCTTCATTTGTAAAAGTATCAAAATCCATTCATGATCCTATCTTACTTGCTACTTTAGAATTGGATAAAACCGTAATGCCTCTTATTATTAGGCGTACATATCCTGACGGCACTTCTCAAAATATACCCCTTTCTAGTTTAATGTAGGTTCTTCTCTAAACTCCAATGAGGGTTATTGTGGATTTCACGCTTCTAATTCGCCTAATTTTGTTTGTTATTATGTTTTTGACTTTTTCCATCGTATCTGACTCAATAATAACTACGAAATCATATCTGCCATATACTGAAGCAACTTCTATCACTCCTTCCATTTGCTTAACTTCTTGTATGAATTCTTCTTCTACATCTGATTCTGTATTTATTAGTACGTATGCCTTGGGCAATTATATCACATTCCCGATACTATTGTATTGTATATAAACTCAATTTGCTCAATATTTAGTAATATTATGCATTAAATCTATGCTTAGCGCCACATTTAAATAAGAATTTTATGTTAAAAAAAATACAAAAATGTCTGAATCTAATTCAAATGAAAATTCCATAAATGATACGGCTGTTTCTAATAACGCCTCCCATTCTGATACTTCTGTACCAGAAACAAAATCTAATCAAAATACTACAAATAATATATTTGTTGGTAAAAAACCAGTTATGAGCTATGCTATGTCTGGTCTTATACAACTTGGACAAACTGGAGAGATTGTTATTAAAGGACGAGGTATGGTGATCTCCCGTGCAGTTGACGTTGCACAGATCATTACTGAAAGATTAGGAAAAGGAAAATATTCCACTAAAAGCATTACAATTGACACTGATATCCTTGGCGAAGATGATGATAAACGAAATGTCTCTACAATTGAGATTATAATAGGCACTTCATAGTAAAAATTGTCAAAACCATCTCTCCAAAATATTCGATTTAGTAATAAATCTTCTTCTATTTCTGATACTGAAATCAAAGAAATTACATCCAAATTTAATACGCCCGTATATGTTGTCGACGAACAAACTATTCTTGATAATCTCTCATCATTAGAGAATTCATTTAATAATTATAATGGAAAAACTTCTATTGCATATTCAATAAAATCAAATTTCAATCCATCTATCATTAAAATTCTAAATAAAGAAGGAATTTTATTTGATCTAACATCATTAGGCGAAATATATTTTTTCAAACAAACCAATGGTAATTTCAATCATGTTCTTTATACTAGTGTAACCGAAGAAGAAAATGAATTCCTAGTGGCTATGAAATCTGGCATCTCTAAATTTGTAATTGGTTCATATAATGGATTACTTAATTTAATTTCAGCGTCAAAGTTATCTCAATGCCGCCCTAAAGTTCTAGTCAGAATTAACCCTGAAATTGACGTAGTTGCTGATATTAGTGCGTCATCTAGTATGGGTAAATTTGGCGTACCTGTTAATAATTTATCAAACGATGATGCTTTTTACATTATAAATAAAATATATGATTCAGATATCCTTGAATTTTACGGTATTCATTTTCATTTAGGTTCACAGATTAGTGATCCATCTTGTTTTGTTAAAACAATTGATATACTTGCATCTTTAATCACTAAATTACAATCCAATATTGATAATTTTTCGCTTCCTATTCTTGATATCGGCGGAGGAACTCCCGTAAAATATATTCAACCTGTTCCATCTCCTGATGATATTGGAAAATTAATAACTGATAAATTAAATATATTTATAAAATCATTTAATCTTTCTCCAACTCTAATTGTTGAAAGTGGTCGTTACCTTTCTGCTGAATCAGCTATTCTTATTTCAAAAATTGTCAACTCTAAAACATACCCTGAAGGAAAATTCCACATAGTTGATGCAGGCTACAATTTACTTCTTGATTCTGCATTGATGAAACAAGAATATCCTATTGATATAATTACAAAGTCTGAAATACTTAGTTATGAAAATATTCAAATTGGCGGACGACTGTGTGATACTCTTGATACTTTTCAAATCCCTTCTGATAAAAAATATCCTTCTGCTGAAATTGGCGATTTGGTAATATTCAGAAATGTTGGCGCATATTCTATTGTATTTAATATGCCATTTCATTGTCAGACTAAACCTTCTATTCTTTTAAGAAAACGCGATCAAAGTATTCATATAATTAGAGAAGAAGAAAATATTGAAGATTTATTTAATTCTGAAGGCGGAAATCTTATCTCTCAACAATGAATATCTCTCCAGTTTGCAATTCAAATTCATGAATATTCTCTTTTGTATTGATTCCCAATATTACTGATATTGCTCTAATAGTATTTCCGTGAGAAACAATTAATATATTCTTATTTTTACTATGTAATTTTTTTAATTCCTCAACCCATTGTTTTACTCTGTTAGCTGTATCCTCTAACGATTCACCATTTTCTGGCGGAGTGTCCCAGCCTCTTCTTACTTTGAGAAAATTATCTTCACCTATTTCATTTTTTACTTCTTCTTTATTCTTTCCTGACCAATTCCCATAATTTCTCTCATTTAATAATTGATCTGATATTATGTCTTTGGTGGATCTTGGATGATTTCTAATAATTATTTCTGCAGTCTCCTTTGAACGTGATAAAGCACTAGAATAAATTACATCTATGTCATATTTTGATAACTTTTTCGCAGTTTCTAATGCCTGTTTTTTCCCTAATTCTGATAGTGATGAATCGTGCCAACCTGTAAATTTATTCTCTAAATTGTAAATTGATTGCCCATGCCTCACAAAAAACCATGTCATAATCTTCTGGATTTAATCCCCAGTATAAATGTCTTATTAATTAAAAACCTAAATAATAACCATCTCCTGATTAAATTTGTATTTGAAGCAACTTCGAAAAGACTATTTCTTGGAAGAATATGTGTTTGTAAATTCTAATCTAGACATTGATTCATTATCCATTGTAAATGATAATAAATTAAAAAAAGTTTGTTCATTATGTAAGAATATTAACAAATCCAATGAAAATCCAAAAACTGTAGTTGATGAATCTGTTAAATTTGAAAAATTCAATAAATCTGATATGAATAATTTATTTTTAGATCAAAATTTCATGAAACGATTCCATGTCTTTGATGTCAGTCATAAGAACTTGAGTAAACTTTCAGTAAGTAAAATACAAAAATTACTATTGGAAGTTCAAACTATCAATAAAAAAATGATTTCTGATGATTTGAAAAATATTCAAATCTTCGTTAATTCCGGAGTTTTATCTGGCGGTAATCCTATACATAATAGTTTTGAAATAATTAATCTTCCAATTATCTCTCCTAAATTAAAAAATGAGATTGAGTTATCTAGAAAATCAATTTTCGATTTAGGTATATGTCCTATATGTAGAATCATAAATTTTGAAACAGGTGGCCCTAGACAAATACTTTCTACTGTCAGTTTTCTTGCTTTTTGTCCTTGGAATTCATTGCATCCATTTGAATTTCGGATATATCCAAAATCACATCAATATTCGTTTACATCGATTGATAATAATGAATTGGAAGATCTTGCTCAAATCCTTCGTTCTACTTTGGGTGGTTTAGATAATGTTCTAAATAATCCCTCGTATAACATCGTTTTTCACAATTCTATGAATGAAATTGATTCAGAAATTCATTGGCACGTTGAAATATCCCCTCAATTATCTTATAACAGTGGATTTGAAAATGGTTTTGGTATATCCATTAATTCACTTGTTCCAGAAAAAAGTGCTGAAATCCTTGGTAAAGCTTCTAGAAGAGAATTGGCAAGTCTTGTCGGTGTAATTTAATTTATTTCTTTGAATCTATTTTTTAATAATTTCTTAATCTCGTCAATATTTGGAGTGGGTGTTGGATCTATATCTTTTAGTATTGCAAGGTAAAGTGATACATAATCTAATAAGTATATTAAGTCAATTATTCGTCCAAGTTTTGTTTCTCCTTCTGTATAAATCTCTAAAGGTTTGATATCCATTTTAATTAATATCTGACTCAAAGATTCGAATCTCTCTTTTTGTTCCAAACTCTCATCATCATCTCTTAAGAAAATAGATGTTATTTTATTATCTTTATTTCTTCCCCATGATTGTATTTCATTATGACAAAGTTCAGGTAATAGAATATGTTGAGCTCTGATTTTTGAATTTTCATTTAATGATGCTTTAAATCTATATCCTGGCGCAGATAATGTTTGTCCCGAATATATAGTCAGAGGAGTCTCTAATTCTAATATATCACTTGCTATTTGTTTTGCAATATTATTCTCAAATACGATGTTTTTCTTTATTTGATTATTCCTCATATTCAATAAATTCATTATATCTGCAAATTCATTTTTTGTTGAACCGATGATTCCTATTTCTTCTAACAAATTTATTGCTGGTAATAACGCATATAATAAACTAGCTCTAGGTGTTAACGCTAATTCGACTTTAGTATGAGGTATGTTGTATTTCTCACTAATCTTCATTAATACTCCACCTGCAGAAATTGATACAACCGATGCATCTTTCTTTGTTTTTGCTTCAATACATGCAGAAATTGTTTCACGTGTTTCACCCGAAATTGACGCTCCAATCACTAATGTTTTATTATCTACATATCCTGGTAATTTGTAGTCTTTTAACACCTCAAAAGGAACAGGTAATTCATCTCTTAGCCAATTATTAATTATATCTCCAGATGTAGCCGATCCTCCCATTCCAATAAAAATAATATTCTTGATTTCACGTTTTTGTGGTATGTTTGGCGATATATTTATCGCTTCTTTTGCATATATCGGCCATTTTTCATACTGGCCAAATAATCCTGATTTATCTATATTGTTGATTCTTTTTTCGTTTAATATTTCTTCATATTTCAAATCTTCATATTCCCTACTTTTACTCTATTCTTCTTTCTCTGTTCAATGGTGTTATTATATATTTCTTGTAATAATTCTCTATCATGTTTATTCTGTTTAATATCTCTTCTTTTCATCATTCTTGCTTGTGTTTTTATTGCTTTATTAATATCATATTCAATTAATGTCTTCTTTTTGGTATTGTTATAAAATGTAAATGGAGGTATATCTTCTGTTACATGACCAAATAATTGTCCACATACTCCTATTCTTATTCCTGTAAAAATTAAAGATCCAATTGCTGTTTTTGAATTATCTCCAATCATACATCCGAATTTGATCTGATTAGTTTGTATTTTCTTTTTTCCAATATTCATTTTTATTTTCCCATAAGTATTCTTTAAATCTGAATTTGTAGTTCGTGCACCAAGATTTACCCAAGATCCAATTATGGAATGTCCTAAATACCCTTCATGTGACTTATTGGTATATTCATGTATCACTGAATTCTGTATCTCTCCACCAATATTGCAATTATTTCCAATTGAAGTATTGGAGTATATTCTTGCACCATTTATTTTTGATTCCTTTCCAATATATACCGGACCTTTTATGTACGTAAATGGCTCAATCACTGCATTTCTATCAATTATTACCGGTCCATTACTAGAATCAAAATATGTTTTATTTTTATCTACAATTGTTACACTCTTTGAAATCCATATTTTTTTACTGTCTGAAATTAATTTTATATTCTTTTTATTGCCTGATCTTTGATTAAAAAATTCATATTGCTTATTGATCGATTTTCCTGATTCTTTGATATAATCCCAAGGATATTTGATTAAACAATTACTGTCTATTTGTTTTATTGAATAATCCTTGAATTTAGATATCTTACTTATAAATTCATATGAATTATTATTATCAATATCTTTTATTATAGATGAAGGAATTCGTGCACAAATCAATTGTCGTCCTGTTTTAGCAATAAATTTTCCTTTATTATTTAATAATTTTATTACATTTTTGTTGTTCAAATTTATAAGAGCATTTATTATTGTAACATTTCCTTCAAAATCAATTTTTCCTATATTTACATCCTTTAGTCTTCTTTTTGTAGTTTCTTTTAAATGATTTCTGATAAAAATAGAAATATTGTTGAATTTTACTTCTTTTTTTAATTGTTCATAAAAACTACCTGCTCCAAATTGCATTTCCAATGAAGTTCTGGTAGACGTAATTGGCTCAAAATTCTCTATTGATTTATCTTCAATAAGTATGAGATTATCGTTCATGGTTTTTCACTTTATTAAATTCTTTGAAATTTTTTTCATATTCAGTTCTATCACCTAAATCTAAAATATTTCCTGATACTGGAAATCCATATATTTTATTATTCTTTTTTTGAATTTTTTTAAAAACCTGGTCCATTTCATAGATTTTATTTCTTGGAATGTGTTTTAGAAATTCCGAATTCATGATAAAACATCCAGTATTTATCAATCCCTTTATGACAGGCTTTTCTTTCCATTCTGATACTGATTTATCTTTATTTAGCTCAATCATTCCATATTTTAATCTTGTTTCATATTTACATACGACCATTGTGACTATTGGGTTAACTTTCTTGTGGAATTTTACTGCAGTATTTATCTTAAAATTAAATAAAGAATCACTATATATACAAAGGAAATCATCATCGAGATATTTCTGCGCAGATTTTAATTGTCCTGCCGTACCTAGTGGTTTTTTTGATTTCACATAAGTAATTTTTACTCCATATTTTTCACCATTTCCAAAATGTTCTTCTATTATTTCACTCATGTACGATACACAAATAATTATTTCTTTTATACGCTGTTTCTTTATCCAATCAATTATATGACCTAATATTGGTTTATCGCCCAATGGAAGCATCGGTTTAGGTAAAAATAATGTATACGGCATCACTCTTTTTCCTAATCCTCCTGCAAGAATCACAGCCTTCATATTACTTTATGTTAAGCTGAACTTTATTTAATAAATGCGTCTTCAATTGGCTATATTATCTCTTATTTCGATTAATAAATTATTCAATATGTCTAATTTCTCAGTAATCCTTTGTTCATCCATTGGAATTTGTAGCATTTTAATTGTTGATTTTCCTACACTTGTTGAAATATCTTCTTCTAATATCTCACTGATTATCTTGTAATTATGTGTAGATAAATACTTTGAATTACAATATTCTTTGTAAATTTTCTTTATTACTAATGTATTCTCATAACCTAATAGAACAAATGCATTTGTTATCATTTTATTTTTTATAAACCAGCGTATCTTGTTGTCTATTAATTTCATTCTTCTAGCAAATAATTCATTATTACTATTTGTTATTGTAGATAGCGATCTGTTTAGATTATTCAATGCTTGCAGTCGACGTTCTACTGATGATTTTGTAGCAATTTCTAAATCTAGTAGATTGAAATATTGATCAATATTATGTTCATTTTTTCTATCTTTTAATTGATTCAATAAATGTGATGGACTTTGAATTAAACCCTCGCAAGCAATTGATAATTTACTTAAATTATAACTTGCTGATAATGTCCAATATGCTGAATCATACGACGATGATCTATTCATTGCATTAGTTGCTTTCTGAACATCTGTTGTCACATCAATCATTGTTGAATTCCAATACTGTTTAATTATATTTGATTTATGTTCCTCAATATCATTTATTTTAGTAGAAAGCGTAAAATAATTATCTTTTAGTATTTCATTATTAATTAAATAACTTGCATTTTTATTACTTGTTTCTAAAAATTCATCTCTTTTTATACTCTCAATTTGTATAAAACCAATTTTTTTATCATTTATTATTCTAGATTCCGTCTTATCTCCTACTATTAATATATTATATTCACAACATTCATGAAAATATTCTGTTGCCCTACATCCAATTATTAATATAGAATTGCTACTATCATTCAATAATTCAATTAATATGTTTTTTTTATCTTGGTTCATATTCCTTGATTATACTTTAGTAAATTTTCTTTATATTATTGTATATATTGTCTGATAATTCACTGTATTCTACTACTTTTTCTAATTTTCTTATTCCTATTCCTTCTCTTGTTGTAGCAAATGCTATAGCTTTTGATATTGACCATAAAATGTCTTCATTCTTGGTATACATACTAAAAAATACCCCATTTAATATATCTCCTAATCCAATTGTATCTTCTAAATTGTTTGATTGATGATTTCTTATTTCATAACATTTCTTATTTGTAAATAAATATGTTAATTCATTATTTGTAGTTCCAATAGTTATTGGATAAATTTTTGATATTTTTTTCAATCTACTAGAAAATTTATCTGAATTATCTATCATCTTTGATTCTTCTTCACTAATCTTTATAATATCTGCCTTTGGCAATTTGTTGATATCTAAATATTTTAATTCACAAACTCCATTTTCATTAAATTTTCTTAAATATCCTTGAGGATCAAGTAATATTTTTTTATCAAGTTTATTTATTAATTTATTATTTTTTTCATCCAATTCATTTACAATTGGGCTTAATATTATTCCTTCATATTTCTCTACTTTTTCTTCTTCTATTCTAATTTCTTCACATTTATTTATTAATTTTAATTGTTTTCTTTTTTTTGTTTCAGTAATTTTGAAACTTGTCGTATTTAATGCTGATTTACCATCTAACATTCTGATTCTATTCTCTTTTAACCATGATTCATATTCAGCTGGAAAGTCATTACCCACTCTTGTATAAATTTCAACATCTAATCCCTCATTTACACAAGTTAGGCCTGAATAACATGGCGGACCTCCTATTGACTCGGCTTTAATTTTATTATTGTATATTTTGTCAATTGAAATATGGCCGATTATACATATATTTGACATAATTCTAACCTGATAGTTATCTTTATTCCATAAGATTTATGCGTAAGCAATATCTTTAATTTTTTATTACAATGGTTAAGAAAAGAAAAAGTGGTGGTCGTGCCGGTGGTAGTAAAGGTTCGACAGGGTCAATTTCATGCAGTAATTGCGGTACTCTTGTTCCTAAAGATAAAGCCAAGAAAAAAACCGGTCGAATTACACTGGTTGAACCTTCATTGGCAAAAGAACTTCGTGCAGCAGGAACTTATATCGCATCTCAAAAAGCTATTAAATATTATTGTGTTTCCTGTGCAGTACATTATGGCTTAGTTAAAGTACGTGCTAAAGATGAACGACGTCGACGTACTAAGTATTAGTTTCATCTGCTTTTTTCATTACTGAAATAAATCTCTCCACGAATGTTATACTGGATAGTATGATTATGATTATTATTCCAAATCTGACTTCATTAAAGAAACTAAACAAACACAATATTAGTATTCTTTCTGAACGTTCTGCTATTCCAATTCCTCTTAAATCCACATTAATTGCTTCTGCCTTTGTTCGTGAATAACTTACCAACATTGATAATGTGATCGCAAAGAAAATTAATATTGATTCAGCATATTGCCCAATTAACACTCCACTAAAAACTATTATTTCAGTTACTCTATCAAATGTAGAATCTATGAAAGCACCTTTCAAGCTAGATTTTTTAGTAACTCTTGCAATCGCTCCATCTAACATATCACATAATCCTGCAATAAGTAAAAATATTGCCCCAAGAGCTTGATTTGGGATAACATTATTTATATTAAATTGAACTAGATTTGAATAAAAAAACGCCGAAATAATTGAAAAAATAACAGCTAATATGCTTAGCATGATTGGTGTCATTCCCAATTTAGATAATCCAAGACCAATTTTATTCATTATTGGTTCTACTTTGCTTCTCATTTTTTCTAACAAGTAATACTGATATGAATAAATCATTAATTATGTCTTCCTAAATCAATACTTTAATATTAAAAAAATGATAATGAATTATATTATGGGAAAAATTAGTAAGGGCGTTGAATGTTCATTGGATAACTGTTCAAATTCTGCTGTTAAATCTATTAGTAGTAAAAATGTAGATTCAAGTGAATTTTCTATCTCATCAGATTCAAACAAAGTGTATTTCTGCACTGAACATTATAAATCCTGGAAAAAATCCACAAAAGAATTACGAAAATCCGAACGAGCAAGATATTAGGTGCACAAATTTGCGAATTTTATTATTACATTCTAATTATATTGAATATCAAGCCATCAAAAAAGAAATTGATATAGCTGAAGAATCAGATACTGATCTAAAAAGATATGAAGATATTGTAGTTTTATTTACCTGTTTAGAATCTCAAGATGATGAAAATACAATTATAAATTCTCTTTCTGAAATCAAATCTTCACTTAATAATTTAAATTGTTCTCGTATTGTGGTCTATCCATATTCACATTTGAGTGATAATCTTGCCAAGGCCTCTAAAGCTATATCTTTATTAAATCAATTTAAGGATGGTTTATCTGATGAAGGCAATGATGTCCAAAGTAGTCCTTTTGGCTGGAATAAGTCATTTACTATTAGTGTTAAGGGTCATCCGCTAGCCGAACAATTAAAAATAATTACCTCGGATAGTAACGAAACATATCAGAACGACGCTTTAAAATCTGAAGAACGTTTAGAGTCTAAATATATAATTATGTCTGTTGATGGAAATACAGAATCAGTTGAGAAATTTAATTTTAATAATTACAAAAATCTTAAGGCATTGCAGAAATCTGAGTTAAGTAAATCTCGAGTTGTAACATCTCATCCTCCACATGTTGAATTAATGAAAAAACTATCTCTTGTTGACTATGAACCTGGTTCTGATTCTGGCAATCTTCGTTTTTATCCTAAGGGCCGATTCATTAAATCTTTACTAGAACGTTATGTTACATCCCAAGTTAAAAAATACGGTGCATTAGAAGTAGAAACTCCTATTATGTATGATTCTAATCATCCTAGTCTTGCAAGTTACTTGAACCGTTTTCCAGCAAGACAATACACTGTTAATTCTGATAATAAAGAACTGTTCTTAAGATTTAGTGCATGTTTCGGACAATTTCTTATGCTTCATGACTGTATAATTTCCCATAAACAATTACCTGTTAAGTTATATGAATTAACACGCTATAGTTTTCGTCGTGAGAAATCTGGCGAATTGGTTGGTCTAAGAAGATTACGTGCTTTTACAATGCCTGATTGTCATGCATTATGTAAAGATATTGAGGCCTCTAAAACTGAAATTTTGAAAAGATTCACTCTTTCTCGAAACGTCCTTCAGGGAATTGGTTTTAATCAAGATGATTTTGAGTTGGCAATTCGAGTCACTCAAGATTTCTATGATGATAATGTTGATTTCATAAAACAAATTACAAAAGATTGGAATAGGCCTATATTCATTGAAATCTGGCCTGAAAAATTCTTCTACTTTATATTCAAATGGGAATTTAATTTCATCGATACTCTTGGTAAGGCTTCCGCTCTTGCCACTGATCAGATTGACGTTGAGAATGCTGAGAGATATGGAATTACTTATGTTGATGATAATGGTGATAAGAAAACTCCTATTATCTTACATAATTCTCCAAGTGGTGCTATCGAAAGATGTTTGTATGCTTTATTGGAAAAAGCAGCAAAAGCCCAAAGGGAAGGTAAAACTCCTTCTATTCCATTCTGGTTATGCCCAACACAAATCCGTATAATTCCATTGTCTCAAGATTTTCATGAAGTATCATTAGGTTATCTTGAGGAGTTATCAAATTCTGGCCTTAGGGTTGATTTCGAAGATCGCGATCTTTCTGTAGGTAAAAAGGTCCGTGAAGCCGAAAAAGAATGGATTCCATTCATACTTGTAGTAGGCAAAAATGAAGTTGAAAGTAAAAAATTTCAGGTTCGCGATAGATATTCTGGAGAAATGATTGTTATGTCATTATCTGAATTAACCGAGCATTGTAAACAACTACTTAATGATATGATAACTGAAGAACTTCCTCTCTCAAAATTTATTTCAGACAGACTTCAATTCAAGTAATCTAGTAGACGATATTTTATTTCTGTTTATATATGAGAAAATTATTTATCTGCAATACAAATTAGTTCGGCTAGTAATTTTGCTGCTAATGCTGATGTAGATCCATTATCGTACGCTGGTATTAATTCAACAATATCAAATCCTGTTAGCTTGAAATTTTCTAAACAATAAATGAATTGAAGCATCTCTCTACTAGATAATCCATTTGCCTCTGGATTTCCTACAGCTGGCGCAAATGCTGGATCAATTACATCTAAATCAATGCTGACATATATGTCATTTGAACTACTTAGTGTATCCTTGAATTGTTTTAATCCTATATTTAGGTCATAGATTTTTTCCATATCAATTATTGTTATGTCATCTCTATTCACGAAATCCCATTCATCTTTTGTAGCTGCTCTTGAACCAATGTGTATTAGATTTGATATACATCCATCTTCATACAATCTCCTGAGAAAAGTAGTATGACTTAGTTTCAACCCCTCGAATTCATCTCTAAAATCTAAATGAGCATCGAATACTACTACTGTACAATTATCAAAAGCTCTTACTGAACCGTTTGTTAATGAATGATCTCCACCTAAGATTGCAGGAATCTTACCATTGGCAATAATCTCTCTTGTAACTTCCTCAACCATCTTATTCATCTCATTGATTTCTCCTACTTTCGTTAAATTACCCAAATCTCTAATATTTATCTCCTCCAAGTCTTTGCCTAATCTCTTTGAATAGATTTCGATGTTCTGGAAAGCTTCTCGAATTGCATTTGGAGCAAATCTTGAGCCAATTCTGTATGTAGAGGTTGCATCAAACGGAACTCCAAAAACATCTATTTTACTATCTCCAGTGTTGTTCAGGTTTGTAATTAATGGCTCATTTGACATGTAGAAATCTGTTTTACTCATTTTTTATCCAATCTCTCGATTAACGCTGAAGCAATTAAAGGAAATGCTAATGTAACTTCTGATACTAAAAAAATTTTGTTTCCATCTGGTTTGATTTTCCCCCAAGACACTGCTTCTTCTGGTGGCGCTCCTGACAATCCTCCTGTTTCAGGTCGGTCTAGTGTTATTTGTATTACATTGTCTAACATCTTATTTGCAAAATAGAACGACTGGAATACAAAATTCTTAGGAACCCCTCCTCCTAATATTATTGCTCCTGTTTTCTCTTCTTTTACTCTTATGTCCCAGATGTCTTGCAAATCTTTGAATACGTCTACATTCAGTTTTCCTGGATTCTTTCTATTGTAAATTGCCGCCTGTAATCCGAATACTGAATCGTGTATAGTTGGAACAAATAATTTGACATTATTTTTATAACATGCTTTTAATATTGATTCAGGTTCTTCTGGAATTCTTTGCGCAATCTCATTAATCAACTCTGAGATGGATAATATTTTCCCCTCATTATTTTTTGCTATATCATCATATAATTCTAATAATGGTTCATCAAATTTAGATTGAAAATCATCTTCAGAGACTAATACATCATAAATTCTATCTATCTTCTTTTCAAGTAATATGTCGTCTTTCATGTTTGTATCTCCTTTGTAAAAATTACCTCCATAAGCCAACATCATATCATGAACTAGATTTGCTCCTGTTGTTACAATCGAATTTACTAATCCTCTTTCAATTAATTCTATTATTACTTTGTTCATTCCTGCTGGGACTAGTGCGCCCGAAAGTGTTAGGAATATGTATGAATCAGTTTTTACCATTTCTTCATATGTGTCTACTGCTTTTGAAAGTGTACCTGCCATAAATGATCCTGATTTGCCCATTTCATTAACTAACTCATTAGTTGTCATGCCAGGCCAGATTTTCATTGGCTTAACTTTTCCTTTATGGAAAGTATGTTTCTCCATATCTAGCAATTTAATTTCTTGAATATATATTATGCCCTATTTTTTACTATCTGAATTCCAAAACAAATCTTCTAATTTTGTCACTCCTAATACGTCATCAAATGAATATCCCAATGGTCCTAATAACTGGTCAAATGTACTTCTCATAATCTCTTCATACTTTTTCTTGTCTATGTCTCTAATTTTCGCTAGTTTTAATGGTTTAACTCCTTCGTTTCCTATTGTTTTTACGAATGAAATAATATCTCCTGCTTTCATGCCTTCTGCATCACCATTTTTTCTATTGTATTCTTCTAATAATTTTGCCGCACGTACATGTTGTGGTATGGTAGTCTTGTACATCTTTGTAGATTTACTCATCATCATTTTAAAGGCTAATTTCTCAATTGGTACTTTGTCTTCCTTTAGTCGATTATTGCTTTCTTTTGCAATATTTCTGATTTCTGTTTTAACACTTTCAAAATCTTTTTCTGTTTTTGCCTCTCCTAATCTATCTATTGCCTCATAAAATGCTTCTCTTACGAATAATGGTATATGACTCTTCTTTCCAGTTAATCCCTTGATTATTACTTGACCATTATTCTTTACTACAATATAGTTTTTCTTTCTTTCTGAAAATACTGCATATCTGTATTTATCTTCTAATTCTAAATCTACTCCTTGATTTTTATGTGACCATTTAATTAAACCATCAATTTCATTCTGATCTATCGATTTGATAAATAGTGAATCAGTATCTCCATATAGTACATCTATGTTTTTTTCTTTTGCCGCTGCAACTGTTTCAGTAATTATGTTTCTTCCAATTGCAGCTGTTGAATCCGCAACAGGTAGGAAAAATAATGGAAATATTGGAGATCCTAATACTCCATAACTCGCATTCAATATTACTTTTAACGCTTGAGAAACAACTGAATATAGATTCCTTTCATCAGATGATAATCCTGACATTTTTGGTAATGGTTTGTAATAATTTACTCGTATGTCTCTTAAAGATCCTACCAATAATGATATTATTCCTCTTCTCGTATTACATACCCAGTGTTTACTACCTTTAATCAAATTTGATTGATGCTCTTTATGTTTACATCTGACAGTTTCGTATGATAGATTATTCACTTTGATTATACTTGGATATAGACTTGCAAAGTCAAGTGCAGAAACTCCGAAATAAACACCTATTTTTGGTTCCAGAACCATTCCTCCTTGATATTGTTTCCCTTCAATCATTGCTTCTGAAGACATTTTCTTTAATTCGTCTTCTTGAATTGCTAGTTCATCTTTTCTGGGGATTAATGCATTAATTTTCCTATGTTCAAAATATATCATGCTTCTAATCCAATTTGAAACTCCAATCCTGGATAAATCATTGATTGGCATCTTTGTTATTCTTGAAATTACTAATAATAACTTCATTAGTAGATCTCCATCAAAACTTGTTAATTCTAATGTTATTGCCGCATCATTGTGATTATATTTCGCAAGATGATAATATGTCTGCTCTCCGATCTCTCCTTCATACTCAATCTTAGTTTTCCCAATTATTGCAGAACTTACTGCATTCAAACTATGTTCTGAGTATTTATTTCCAAATGCATAGATCTGTATTGATTTGTTTAGAAATGTTCTATATAGATCTAAATGTATTCCTTGTTTTAAATTTGCCTCAATTGTTTTATTAAAATTCTTTCCACGTGAAACTCTTCCTAACCCTGGGATTTGAATAGGTATGTTGTCTTTTTTGATTCCTGATTTTATTGCTCTGTTATAGATATATTTTAAATCAAAATCGTCTCCATTGTATGTAATAATACATGGATATCCCTCAATAACTCTGAATACACTTTCGATTAGTGATTTCTCATCATCTACAAAAACAACTTCTATGTTTTTCTCTAATTCATTAATTCCAGTCTCTATTCCTTCTCTTCGAAGAATACATACTTGATTGAACCCATCACTAGCTGCAAATCCTACTGATATAATCGGATATCTTGCTTCATCTGCATCTGGAAATCTGTCTGCTTTGTCAGAATGCACTTCAATATCTAATGCCACTCTCTTTATTTTTGGTAGTGGCTGACTAAGAAGTTCGGCCCATTCGTTAATCTTATTTTTTATATCAATATCTGCATTTTCTATTCCTTTTTGCAACATCTCATTCGTTTCTTTTGGCGTTGTAAATTTAGTCGGAATAATTTGATTATTTCTGATTTTATAGTATATTCCAGGAATTAGTGATTTATCGTACATGTACGTTTCATAATATTTTATATCTGCTTCCCAAGCAGGTACTCTATCTCGTATGCTTATGATCTGCAATGGATCGTCCGCAATGATCTTTAGCATATTTTCCTCTTTATCATTTAATAAGTCAATTTTTGTCGTTTCTTCAACGGCTAGAATCTTATTTTCATTTTTGATTGATTCTAGTAGTTTTTCATCAATGTCTTTTTTAATTAAACAATATGGCTTGTGTTCTGTGTTGTCATACCATAACTTTATGGTATCTGTTTTTTCATCGTAAAATTTTAGAAATGCCTTTTTTTGTATACCATCGTAAGAAGCTGATAATAGAACCATGCTATCCTTATCGATTTGTTCAGTCATCTGTACTTTTATATATCAAAGCAAACATAAAACAATATCAGTAATTAATGGATGTCTATTGTAATGAATAAATCTATCACTATTTTATTTGCGATAATTGGTATTTACTGGATAGTTTCTAGTTTAACTCAGCAAGGTTCTCCGTTATTATTTATTCCAGGAATTCTTTCATTGATTGTTGCATGTTCTCAACTTCCAATTACTTCGAAAATAAATCAATATGCGGAAAAATTATTTCTTCCTGTATTGTTATATAATTTGGTCTTAACCTTTTATCAAGTATATTTCTCTTCTTTTGTTCTATTGAATCGAATTACTGGTATTGAACTTGGTATATTTATCTTAAATCTGATATTTACTTTATCTCTAATCTATTTACTTTTACAAACACTTCGCCGCGCACGTATAGATATCTCTTAAATATTCTTTTCACCGTGAAACTATTATATGGATATAGAGAATAAGATTGCTTTAGTCAAAAAACCTCCTACTGAAGAATTAATTCAAGAAGACGAACTTAAAACTCTTTTCGAAACTAATCATTCTCCTAAACACTATATTGGAATTGAACTTTCTGGAAAATTACATTTAGGTAGTCTCCTAATCTCGGGTTTTAAAATTAATGATTTCATTAATGCTGGTATTCAGTCATCTGTTTATCTCGCAGATTGGCATAGTTTCATTAATGATAAATTTGAAGGTAATTGGGATAAAATTAAACAAGTTACAAATTACTATGAAGAAGCTTTCAAATTCTTCTGTCCTGGTGTTAATATCGTAAAAAGTAATTCTCTATATCATAATAATGACGAATATTGGATGAATTTTATCAAATTCTCAAAACATATGACTTTATCTCGCGCTGTTAGGTGTTTGACCATTATGGGAAGAACTGAAAAAGATCAGTTAAGTTTATCACAATATCTTTATCCTTCGATGCAGGCAGTTGACATCAAAGAACTTGATCTAGATATTGTACATGCTGGAACTGATCAGCGTAAAATCCATATGCTTGTTCGTGAGGTATTTCCTAAAATGAAATGGAAAGTTCCTGTAGCAGTACATCAGCATCTTATCCCTGGTCTGACAAATACAGGAGGTGCTACTGATACAACCTTTACAAAAATGAGTAAATCCAATCCAAAAAATTCAATATTCATTCATGATTCTGAAAAAGAGATTACATCTAAAATAAAAATTGCGTGGTGTCCTGAAGGAATTTCTGATAATAATCCAATTCTGGAATATTGTAAATATCTGATATTTCGTGATTCTGATTCTTTTACAATTGAACGACCTAGTAAATTTGGCGGTGATATGCTGTTCTCTACTTATGAAGAATTAGAATCTGAATACAAAAATGGAAAAATCCATCCACTTGATCTAAAATTATCTGTCGGACGAGAACTTAATGATATTATCTCTCCAATTCGTGCATATTTTTCAAATAAATTCGAATTATTTTCATCTATTTGAAGAATTCTATAATAGCAAGTTGTTACATTTAATATTAGGGATTGTTCAATGATTGCGTTAATAAATTCTATAATGCTCGATTATCCAATATTATCTAACATTCTTCCATTATTCTTACTGGCCATTACCTCGTATTTATCATTCAAAATCACTCGTAAATTTCTTATTCATTTAATTATACCTCAAATTAATAAATCAAAAACTAAACTTGATGATATATTAGTTAAAAATCATTTATTTTTAAGAATATCTTATTTAATTCCAATTCTTATTGTAAATAATTTTGCATATATTATTGTCAATAATACTCCAATAGGAATTTTTACTGTTAAACTTGTTATTAACATCTTAATTGTATTAATATTTTTCCGGATAATTGATTCAGTTTTATCATCTATTACAGACGCTTATTCAAAACGATATGAACAAATACCATTAAGAAGTTACATACAAATAATAAAAATTTTTATTTTAATATTATCTGGTTTACTAATTATTTCAATTTTATCTGGTGTATCCCCATGGGCATTACTTGGAAGCATTGGTGCAATAAGTGCTGTTTTACTTCTCATTTTTCGAGATACTATTCTTTCATTACTGGCAAATCTACAAATCACATCGAACAAACTTCTACAGCTTCATGATTGGGTAGAAGCCCCTGCATTTGGAGCAGATGGAAACGTTATTGAAATCGCTTTGCATACAATTAAAGTTCAAAATTGGGATAAAACAATAACTGTTATTCCTACTCACAAGCTTATTGACTCTTCTTTTAAAAATTGGAAGGGTATGCAACGAAGTGGCGGAAGAAGGATAAAACGCGCAATAAATATTGATATTACTTCAATAAAATTCTGTGATGAATCAATGTTATCTAAATATGAAAAAATTGATTTATTGTCTAGTTATTTAAAAGAAAAAAAGAAATCCTTAATTCAATCAAATAAAAATAAAACATATAGTAGAGATTCATCATCTATTCTTAATTCTAGACAATTGACTAATATTGGTACTTTTCGCGCATATATTGTATCGTATTTAAAAAATCATGAGAAAATCAGACAAGATATGACCTTTTTAATAAGGCAATTAAATCCATCTGAAAGTGGCCTTCCAATTGAAATTTATGTATTTGCTAATGACAATAATTGGGCTAGTTACGAAAATATCCAATCTGATATCTTAGATCATCTTGTTGCCGCTACATCTTACTTCGATCTTAGAATATTTCAAAATCCAACTGGCCATGATTTAAACAAACTTGTTAAAAATTAGGTAATTTCTAATGAATCAAAAAATTTCAGTAAATGAACCATTATTTGATAAAAACGAAATTAATATTGTTCAAGAAATTATTCAAAGTGGCCATTTGAGTAGTTCTAATCTATATGGCGGAAAATATGTAAAAATATTTGAAAAACAAATTGCTCAATTTCTTAACGTTAAATACGCTGTTGCAATTAATTCTGGAACTTCTGCATTATATGCTTCTCTTCTATCATTGAATATAAAATCTGGAGATGAAGTTATTATTCCATCATTTAGTTTTACTGCTACTGCTAGTGCTGTTGTAGCTACAGGTGCAACACCTGTATTTGTTGATATTTCATCATCAAATTATAATATTGACATATCACTGATTAAATCAAATATAACTAAAAAAACTAAGGCGATAATTCCCGTTCATTTGTATGGCCATCCTGTTGACGTCGACCTTATCGCCGAAATTACTTCTCCTGATCACATTGCAATAATTGAGGATGGCGCACAATCTCTTGGCTCATCTATTAACGGAAAGAAATGCGGAACTTTGGGAAATTTAGGTTGCACTAGTCTATATCCTACTAAAGTTATTACTTCTGGAGAAGGCGGTGTGATTACTACTAACAATGAAACATTGTATGAAGAATTACTTCGAATTCGAAATCATGGTCTTGACGAGTCAGGTCAAACTACTAGATTTGGACTAAATCTAAGAATGCCTGAGATTGAATCTGCTATTGCATCTATTCAATTGAGTAAACTTGATGATTTCATTCGAATTAGGCGAAGAAATTCTGATATACTTTCCGATATTATTGGTAATTTTAATCTTCCAGTAGAACTTGAGAATACTTTTCTTAATCGTTATTTATACACCATTTCTCTTGATAAATCTCGTTCTGAAGTTATGAAATATATGGAAAAACAGGGTATCAATACTGCAGTTTACTATCGTATGCCTATTCATAAAATGCCTTATTATCATAGTATGAATAATAGTTATAATTTACCCAACACAGATCTGGCTTCTTCTAAAGTTCTTTCTATCCCTATTCATTCTGGATTGTCTGAAGATGACGTCCAAAATATAGGAAACAAACTTAACGATGTTCTAAAAACTATATATTGATTATTATGAATGTTTCAATCATAATTCCAACCTATAATGAAAAAGAAAACATTGTAATTCTGACTAATAAATTAACTGAAATATTCAAGAATTCTGGACATGATTTAAAAATCATTGTTGTCGATGATAATAGTCCTGATGGAACATCATCGGTAGTAAAAAAACTTGATTTATTCGAACAAACTATATTTCTAATTACACGACAGGAAAAACTTGGATTGGGTTCCGCTTACCAAGCAGGTTATGATTGGTGCAAAAATAATAATTCTGAATGTATTATTCAGATGGATTCTGATCTATCACATCCTCCTGAAATAACTATGAACCTTGTAGATTCTATTGGTGAAGGCTATGATGTGGCTATTGCATCTCGTTATGTCGATAAAGGAGGTGTTAGTTCTTGGCCAATTCATCGTAAAATTATTAGTTTTATTGCAAATATGTTGGTCCGTGTATTTCTGGGCTCAAAGTTACATGATAACACTACTGGATATCGCGCATTCAACTCTGATACTATTGAACTCTTGATAAAATATGATGTAAAGTCTAACGGATTCTCCTATCTTATCGAATCAATATATTTATTCCATAAGAAAAAACTAAAAATCAAGGAAATTCCTTTCATATTCCAAGAGCGCAGTATAGGAAAAACTAAACTCTCATCATTTGAAATTCTTCGTTTTCTTTTATCAATATT
>Ga0310123_10000306_pt1 | contig 44223 bp, 36 predicted proteins | sample CB6_AW_1057_MG_FD_203505 | JGI IMG/M metagenome (GOLD analysis project Ga0310123, IMG submission 203505) | Marine microbial communities from Western Arctic Ocean, Canada - CB6_AW_1057 | ecosystem: Environmental > Aquatic > Marine > Oceanic | place: Canada: Western Arctic Ocean | collected... | reverse complement strand
TCCGATCAGGAGGCAGGATCCCTTCCTGGCAGGAAATGTCCAAGATGTAATCACCGCGATCGACTATGTGAAGAACGTGAACGCCAAGCGTTTAGCGATTATCGGGTTCTCTCGGGGAGGATTGCTGGCTTTTATGTCATCGACAAGGCGGAGTGATCTGAAAGCAGTTGTGCTGATGGCTCCAGCACACGGCAGAGGTGCTCTGCGCCGATTCCTTGCAGACGCCCGTAACGTTACAGCCCCAACCTTGATTCTTGTGGCGAGGAACGACACAAAGCAGGCAGACCATGTACGCATCAGTCGACAGATCAACGCCACTCTAAAAGAGACTGGAAAAGAGAGTCGGTTAATCGTGTATCCACCTTACCAACGAGATGGGCATCGCTTATTCTTCAAAGTTCGACAAAATTACTGGCAAGATGTTGAGAAATTCCTCAAAAACCATCTCGGTGGATAGTCTGCATCCGATCGTCCTTGATGCAAGTTGAAGGGTCTCATACACGTCCGAGGCAAAGTTCCGTACTTAGCTGTCATTTTCCGATTGGTGAAACAACGCGGCAGGGAACTGCAAGAAATACGGTCAGCACATTGACACAGTCGTCTAAAGTGTAAACGGTGAACAGCGTGTCGAGCTCTGCTCGACGCATTTGTGCTGCTCCGGCATCATGCCGTGCGGCCTCGATCCGGCCTACTTGAATAATCCAGGTTGGTTACGTTGTAGTAGGTCAGCAATCTGCTTGAATTGTGTCTTGAATGCGGACGGTTCATAGCTCGCCGTCATCGGCAGTGACAGTTTCAAGTCAACTTCGAGAACTGGACGATCTTCGCCTCTTAACTCTTGGCTTGTCGTTCGTCCTTTCCGTAAGTCTAAGAGAAACATCGATTCAAGCGATGCGAGCTTACGTTCAATTGCATCAAGTCCCTTTCTGTTCTCATACCACCCCACAAATTCTCCTGGCTTCTTGATGTCGTACCAACCGGGCTGTCTGCCGGACTGCTTCTTACTGCCTTTCGATTTACGTTCGCTATAGACAATTTGAAAAGCCCAGACTAATTGTCGTGCAGAATCGTAGTCCAGAGTTTTTGTCATTGCTAATTTACAGATCTCATTTTCTATCATTACACCGTGTGCATGAGTCAGATTTCTTTGCTCAAGCTTCTCTGCCAAATCGTCCGCCCATTTCGCCACCTTTCGCGTACTCGTCTGCAACATGTGCGGATTTCCGAATGGGCGTTGGTTGGTCGCATCTCGAACTTCGCGCATTTGCCGATCCAGTTCCGTTTCAGGGACGTCCGCGATAAGAAGAGCGAGTTGGACCAATGCCGTCGGCCATTCATGAAGCATCGGGCGACCCGGAAAACCATTCAGTTTACGCCGTTGTCTCCACGCCGGACTTTGTAGTTCATGGTGGCAGGCAAAACACGCGAATTGTGCCAGTTCTGGCCAATCGATCTTGACTACTGGAGACGCCTCGTTAGCACAAAGATCGGCGACCAGTTTCAGTGATTCACTGAGATTGAGCAATGCTCCGATAATCAGCGACTTTGTCCTATGCAGGTTCTGAGGGCTAAATTTTCTATTTGTTTCCTTTAGAAACTCATTTCGAATCGCTTTGGACTTTTCACCAAACGGTCGCCAATGTCTCGGTTCTTGGTCGATAAATGTCTCGATTTCGAATCCAGGAAGTGGAGGATGACCGGCAGCATACATTTCGTGGGTGACAACTTTACCTTCCTTCGCGTTCCCGAGATGACATGACAGGCACATGCGGATCTTGGAAACAGTCGAACGAACATCGTAGAAGCCATACTTTCTCTGCTTTTGATCAGCAGACATGAAACGCCACTTTGTTTTGGATCTATGAATGTCCTCCCATCCGGGCAATCCGTTTATCCCGTCCCCGGCGGGAGCGTGACATCCTTCGCAACTAACGCCTAAATCGAGTCGAGGGTCCGTTGTTAGTTTTACGGGGACTAAGCCGTTCACAGCTTCCATTTGGGCGAGGGGCATTGCCGAGTGACAGGCAAGGCATCGTTGGTCCCGATGAATCTGCGACTTTTTGTTCTCGTCAACGATTTTCAAAATTTTGGCCATACGTTGTGATTGGTCATTGAGTAAGACAGCGAAGGCCTGATAGTGCTTGTCGTATCGCCCCCATATCTCAACTTCATTCAACAGCACCCAGCTATCGTCAACCGTTCCGCCAAGTCCGGGGATAGCGTCGTTTTGTGTTGGTTTGAGATGGCAGATTCTGCAGCTATCGTTGACACCAACAAATGTGCGTCCCGTGCCACTTCGCTTGTTGATGTCTGCTGGATCTCCCTTTGTCGGCTGAGGGCGTACCGTGTTCAATCCATCATCAGCGCCTTCGGAAAATCCGTGCAAAAGCAAAAAGACTTCGCCACACATCAAGGCGACGATTAAAGGTAGACCACGCATTCGATTGAAACTATTGCTGGGCATGAGCCTTACACCAGTCAGATTTTAGAAGCTGTTGGATTCGATACAGTTCGTGTCTTATGGCATCAGGTGAGAATTCCTTCGGACTGTTGAAACCTTGCCGAAACTCTAGTTGCTTGCGGATGTTTTCCAGCGAAGCATCGATAGCGTGTTTGGCATGTGTCTGAGTTTTCCCGCTCGGCTGCAAGTCGCTGAATCCCTGATGGACGGCAACTAGTGCCAGATAGAGCTGGGTCGCCGCATCCCAATTTTGCGGCTCTAGTTTTCCTTCATCGGTGGTAAAGCGAATCAACAGAGTGCTCAGGTCCTGAAGTGTGTATGACTGAGAATTCAGCACCTTAGCGCAATCGGATAGATTCTCTCGTAGAACTTGAGCGTGATGTTTCACTTCCGTAGGCTCGGGGTAGGATTTGCTCATTTCTTCCTCGAGTTTGGCCGAGACATCCTGAATAATTTTCAGGTCGGCACTAATTAATTCGTCTCCTACCTCCGTAAACAATGGAAAAGACCAGGTGCTCCACGGATAACTTCCGGGACGTCGGTTGGGGAATGCGCGTTCTTGCCGCCAACTATTTGCCGTTAAATCGTGGTGGCAGGCAAAGCAACCATGCTCCGCGAATTCCGGCCATATAGCCTCCTCGCTACTCACTCGTGATACGAGTAGCTCGACGGCGGCTTCGGCCGAGGCGACTTGACCGACGGCCCACAGTTTTGCCTCAAAGTATGATTGATTAGGTCGTTTACCGTCCGGCGACTGGCGAGCGAGGTCGTCTCTCACTGGCCAGTGCTTCGGCATATTGGCGTGAAATGCAGAGAGTTCAAAAAACAAACGTGGATGACCGGCTGCGATCAAGTCGTGATTGACGTCACGTTCCTGTGAACCGACATGACACTCGACACAGACGCGAGCACGAGTCAGGATGTCTTTGGTATAATGAAATCCCTTGTCGGCCTTTTCCCAGCGGTCGTTGTCTTCCCAGTCGCGCTGCACATGCAACTTTAACCATTTTTCTGCCGGACCGTGACAGCTCTCACAAGTAACACCGTCCATCAGTTGTGGCGAAGCCGAATGCGGTGCATGACAGTTCAGACACATTGCAGACTGATGGGCTGGTGTTTCGAGACGGAGCTGCGCTGTTATTAGCTGTGATAAATCGCTAAACAAAACCGTGTAAGCTCGAGCGTGCGGATCTTGTTGAATCCAGATACTATACTCGCTTCCGATCGCTCCGCGCGACCCATCGCCGCCATGACAATTTGCCGCGGCGCACGATCCGGCACCGACAAACTTAAACAATGGACGTTGGTGCCCATTGCTTCTCGTCAGGTTGTCTGTTGGCGAATCGGCGGACGCCATTCGGTGTAGTCCAGTCAAAGGTTCGCCGCCTTGACTGGAATCGTTCGGCAACGCTAACCATCCAGGTATGGCAACTGATACGACAAGGAGTAAGCGGGCAAAGGAGCCATCCTTCCGGGGCTCTTGTGAATTCGCATGTGACAACTCACCGAAATGGTGCCGTGTTGTTATACAGAAACAGGAGGGCTCCGTTGGGGCTTGACGACTGTCAGTTGCGCCAAAAATCTCAGGCCAATGACCTGGGCTATTGTGTTTTGCCCCTACGGGGAAAAATTGGCTGGCCCAAAGGGCCAGAACCCGAAATCCCAGGCCGATCAGCCTGGGAACTGGAACAAACCAAGGCCCAGTTAATCCCCAACGTGGGTGATACCCACGGGAATTCCAACACGATTTGTATAAAAGCGCGGACTGATGTCCGGCACAACAGATCGTCGCCGCTTTGTGGCTATTGCGAGTCCGATCTGTGAAAACGTCGAATTCGGGAACTCGTGATCTAAGAATTCGCAGCATCAAACCCATATGTTTCAAGCCTGTCGTAATGGTATTGGATCCAGAACTGTATGAACCATATCTTTGAACTTTTGCGCGTCCAGGTTGCATTGTGCTACTTGTCTCGGTGCTTTCCTGTGACATCGAACGGCCCGCCAAAGTGTTCTCCGCTACGATCGTGATAAGTGTGACACTCGACACACTCCGTTCGTGCACCGGTAATGGAGCCCCAAGCCGTGGCCATTTCTGTGCTTGGTTTGGAGGTGTGACATTGTAAACACACCTTAATCGACGGCAGCAATACTTCGCCGGTACTCTTGCTGTTCACAACGCCTGTATGACAAGACGTACAGCTCATGAAACGGTGGCTGTCGTGCCGGAATCGGCTGTGAGACATCCAGCGAACCGGAATGTTAGGCGGTTCGATGTGCCAATTTTTTGTGCCGAGTGGTTGTTTTACGGTGTGACAGTAACGGCAGCCACCTTCCGCCTCGTAGCCAAAAAGAGTATGCGAATGGGTCCGGGCAACCCGTTCTGCGGCTTGAACTCGAGCCTTCACGGATTGGGCTTCTTCGGCTGTTAGCTCCTGCCGAAATTGTCGACCGGGGATTCGACGAACTATTTCGGGCTGTGCCTGAAAAATTGGCTTTCGTCCGTCCAACGTCTGCAAGGTATAGAGGTCCGTTAAGAAGCCTCGGACCAATTCCGGTTCGTGATGCGGTACTTCTTTTCCCGGAAAGTTTTGGTTGTCGAAGAAAAGCGGATGGCACTCGGCGCAGTGCTGCTCGTAATTGATCGGAAGTATATAACGACGCTCTGCGTCCAGCAGGTGACACGTCTGGCAGCTTCGCGACAAATCGGTGAACTGGACGTCTTGGCCGACTAGACCGTAGACGAGTTTCCCATTTTTCCGTTCTTCTTTCAGGTGGGCCGCATGGTTGAATCGTATCCGTGCCCGGTCCTGCCATCGGGCAGTGGTTTCACCCTGACGTTGGAAATAAGACATTACGGATTGGGCTGCGTGCGATTCGCCAAGGGTGGTTTGTTCAGAATCGGTTGCCCATAGCCGGTGGACTGCGAATTCGGGATGACCACCCTCTGAATCAAAGAGGTCAATAGTTCGGGCAAATGTCTTCGAAGGACCGTGGGTCGTCTTCAAATCCGAGTGGCACAATATGCAATGCAGGTTGGACATTCGGGTCAGATCCTGGTCTCCGTGATGTTCACGATGACAGAACGCACAAGAAATGTTGTGATGTGCGGGGATCTGGTTGTTGTGATGAACCGGTCCATCGTGACATGTCGTACACAATTTGTTGTCCACCGAGTGGATGTTATTGTCGAGATTCACCAGCCTTCGTAGCGGCGCCCAGTTTTTGTGGCACTTGGCACAGTCATTTTCGAACATCTTGTGTGGTGTCGATAGCGGACCCGCATCGAAGATTCGGTAGTCGCCGTGGGCGAAGGCAAAAGCCAGCGACACGGCCGAAACGAATCCAGCCAATAGCGACGTCCACCACGCCACATGTCGCAATTGGTTCGGACGTCTATGAAATTCAATCTCGACGCGTTCCGCGAGTTCTCGGCTGGTTCGATTGCTTGACATGTGACGACTCACCAACGCTTCCGTCAGGCGGATTCAGTTCATTCGCAAGATTCAAGCGAAGATGTCAACTCGTTTCCAAACTCCGGCGGCAATTCAAAACGGTACAACGCGTAAACTGACGATAGCATGTGCCGCCAACAAAACCAGCAAAACGATTGAAATCGGAATGTGGACGAACAACCAATAGTGCATCCAGCGGTGGATTCTTTGTTGAATAGCAAATTGACGTCGCTCTTCGCAATTCGCTTCAAGACGCATCAATGCGTCGTGCAACTCAACCGGCAAATTGGCTCGCATTTGCGCGAAAACTCGTTTCGCATCTGACTTGCCGCCGAGCTGTGGCGGATTTCCGTGTGCGTCTAAGTAGGGCCGCACAGCGTTCACATAGAACTCTTTCAGTTCGGCCGTTCGCAGTACCGGCTGCTGGAGAGAATTTTTCTTCGTTTTTTCCTTGGCTTGAGCCACGGTCGGCATCGTTTTTCTTGCCTTCGCGCCTTGGGCGTGGGTTAATTCCAAAGGCGATTTCGGTTTGTTCAGCTGTTCTGCATTGGCTGCCTGAGTGCGAGCCAATTGGAGAGGTGATTTCGGCTGAGTCGGCTTTCCGGACCCGTCCGAATCCTTCGTTGCTTGTGCCTCTTGGGCTCGCATTTGTTTCAAGGGTGACATGTCCGACTTGGGCTCCGCGGACTTCGGTTTTGGCGTTACGGCGTTTTTTTTTGCGGTGGGCCGCTCTTTCTTGGCCGGAGTCGGCGCAGTGGAATATATGTTAAATAGCAAGTTTTCGAAGTCGCTTTCACGCTTCAGCCATTTCTTTTGCCTAGCGACCGCTTGAGCGACCGGTTTCAGGGGCTCGAACGCCACGTCCAGTTTCCCGCATTTTTCGGCGACAAATTTGTCGGAAAGAAACTGCATCGACTGACAGAGAAACGGGACCTGTGCGTTAAACGTCTCGAAGGGTATCCGAGTCGTCCAAAACCGTGGAAGTATCTGTTGCACGGCGAGTCCAAAAAACCCGCTCGCGATGACAACGGCGAAAGTGATGCACAACAGATTCTCTAATAGACCACCCCAGCCGAAGCCGCAATGAAACAGGATTAGCGGAACACTAAGCGCTCCCAGCCAAATGTGTCCCCTCAGCCAGAACTGGGCGCTGCCGAGTCGCCACGTCGGAACTTGCTTTCGCGCTGCCAACAAGCCGGCGAAGAGCATCAGTGCCGATCCGGAAATTCCGTACACCAAGCCCATCACGCTGCCGCCGTGTGGCCCATTCGGCGCCTTTATCGCGTAGACCCCGTACGAGGCCGTTGCAAGTATCAGACTTGCCGTCGATATTAAGAACCAAGCTCGATGCGTTTTGTCTATTAGCACAACGAATCTCGCACGCACAATCTAAAAGATATTCGTCATTTGGTTATGTTTAACTACGTTCCTGAACCGGCTCAAAAAAGAACTCGCGTGCGTCTACTCTGAGGGCCGCGTCGTGCGGGCAAGCGTAGACGCAAGATGGATCCTGGCTTGTCAGCGAGCTGCACAAATCGCAAACGACCGCGCGTTCGTCGACTTTTTTGATCTGGGTATCAGGGCCCAGCAGAGATTTTTCCTCGACGGACAACTCGACCGGGTTCTTTAACTCGTTCATTTGAATCGAACCGTAAGGGCACTGATCGGCACATATTCGGCAACCGATGCACCAGTCTCGGATGAGAATCTCGCCGTTATCACCGCGGTTGATCGCTCCCACAGGACAACCGATCATGCAGACTGGATCCAGGCACTTGCGGCAGGTTAACGGCACCAAATACTTGTCGAAACGAGGTCCGTCCAGATACAGCCTGGTTCGTCCGTCGTCGTGTGAATGGACGCACGCCTCGACACAGGCACCGCAGCGTGTGCAGCGGTCTAAATCGATCAGCATCAATTGCTGTCCTTGAATTAAACCCAATCGCTCGAATTCCGGCGACTGTATGCCGACTCCAGAAATTTCCGTAACGCTGACTGTGCTTTTTACCTCAGACCGATTTTGGCGTTTTGCGACGACCTGAGCGACGCGGTGCTGCAGCTTCTGGGACGACAGCAGCAATTCATGGAACTCTTGTTTTCCGATACGGACCAATTCGACTCGTGAGGGAACAGCGCCAGTTCTGGAATCGGGAATCCGCTGATCGTAGCCGCCGTCCGGATGATCGTAGGCGTAACAGGTCGCACTGCGGGGCTGTCCCAAAATCATGCCAATCTCGCCGAAGAAATCGCCGCGTCCGAGATACGTCAGTGTACGCCGTGGCCCAGCGTTGGCCGCGCGACGAGGCATGCCCGTCGGGCAATTATGCTCTAGAAGCAATCGGTAAAAGGTCCGGCGTTCCAGGTCTGACCAGTTTGCGGTTGCTTCTGGGAAACCGGCGACGGCAGCATTCACTTGCTCACTACCGATTGCTTCAACAATTTCCACGGTCTTGCGACCCAGTTTTTTGGGGATGTTCGGTTGAAGAATAAAATCATTTAGCGCCTGCAACAACGTCTGTTTCTGTTGGTCGGTCAATGTGGTTTCGTCTACAAATTCTCGAAGCTTATCGTGGATTTCTGGCGAACACGCACGCGATATCAATTGCATTACATTGGCGAGCTCACTGCAAATGGAATTCCAAAGCGAGTCTGTGAATTCCATTTCGTGGACCTGACACCACGCATTGCTGACGACTTTCACCAGCCCGCTGCGAACAACATAAAAGCAGTCAGACGGCTCGTGCTCCTCGAAAATGAGCGAGCCAGAATCGAAGTCGACCAATTCGATGGAATCTTCTAGACGAGCAAACTCGTCGTCGGTCAAATCTTCGAAAATCGACATTCGCCGTACGTGGTTTTTAAGCACTCGCTGTCGGTAGGTCTGGTCCATTTGTTTTTTGTAGTTGTGATCATTGTGCAGCGTGTCCAGTACGTTGCGGATTATTTCCAACATGTAACATTCGCGAGTGACGATGACTGTCGCGGAACGGGGAGCACGGTTCATACAACTCATTTCGCCAAACAATTCACCCTCGAACAACGGAGCATGCAATGTCTCGGTGTCGATGTCGGCTGGTCCATCGATCGGAATGGATGCTGGGCGGCTAGCATCAGTGTGGACATTGTGTCGGCTCAGCGCACTCACCAATCGATGCAATAAACCGCGGCGCGGCCGATTACCATCCATGTCGATAAGTAAATTAGCCGACGCCACTTGGCGCAACGACATGTCGTCCACATGGTCTTTGCTCTGAAATAGCTGCAGTCGCTCGTGCAACCATCCGATCTCGTTGATCAACTTTTGTTCGCGGTCGTGCAATTCTTGTTTGGTCAAATCATCGAAGTATTGATGCCGTTTTTCTCTGGAACAACCGGTGGCTCTGGCTTCCAGTATTTTTCGGATCACAGCCACTTGTCCTTGGCGAAGCTTCAAAATGTCCTGAGTCGTTAGAATCAAGAAAGCCGTCGCTCCAGCATCACCCTGCGAGCACATCAGACGTCCTTCGGCTCCGTGTCGCAAAACGACGAACCCTGGAAACTTTTCAAATGACGGAGTTTTCTTTAGCTCGTCGAATACCGACAGAGATTTCAACTCGTCTGCGGTGAGCAGCTCATCCTCTCGATGTAAGGGCTCGGCCACATCGGCCAGCTCAGCCGGCAGCATTGCCATTACTGATTTTTTCATCAAAATATCTCTCGTACTACTCTCAACGATGCTGGTGTCACAACTGTAACGCTAGTGCGTCATTCCATGGAAAGCAACAGAATGTTTCCGGGAGCGGCCCTTTAGACCTTAGCTGCGAACCGTGTACTGAGTCCCAGCGGGCGACGACTAGAAACTGCGTCTTGCAGGAATGGGCCGGTCGGAGTACAACGTTGCGTTCCTGACGGTTGGGTGTGTCATTCATGCCACGACGCAACAGTGGTTATCTGACGCCGTCAACTGCCCAATTATCGTTCTGTAAGACAGTTTTTCCTTATGCTAAACCAGCTGCGCAAATGGATTTGCCCAGATTTGGCCATTGATTTGGGGACCGCTAATACATTGGTGGCGATCCAGGGTGAAGGTATTGTACTGGATGAACCTTCGGTCGTCGCCTTGCAAAAAGGGACTCGGCGGGTGTTGGGCAAGGGTACGGCAGTGGGCAAGCTTGCCAAACAAATGCTCGGCCGCACTCCCGATTCCATCACCGCGGTTCGGCCGCTGCAAGACGGAGTGATCACAGACTTCGAGTTGTGTGAGGCTATGCTGCGCTATTTCATCCGCAAGGCCACTCGGCAAGGGCGAGGACTTCGGCCACGAGTTGTGATTGCTGTCCCGGGCGGGATCACTCCCGTCGAGAAGCGGGCCGTGTTCAATAGTGCCGAACGAGCGGGTGCGGGGCGCGTCTATCTATTGGAAGAAGCCAAGGCAGCAGGCATTGGAGCCGGCCTTCCGATTTCGGAGCCGATGGCCAGTCTTGTGTGCGACATCGGTGGTGGGACGACGGAGGTGGCCATTCTCAGTTTGGCCGACATCGTTGTCAGCCGATCTATCCGCGTTGCCGGCGACGAACTGGACGAGGCGATCGTCGAGTATATGAAGCAACACTTTTCGCTACGTATCGGGACGCAAACGGCAGAGAAGATCAAGATCGAAATTGGCAGTGCGTTTCCGTTGGAACAAGAATTGACGACCGACGTTCGCGGGTTGGACACGATCAGCGGAGTGCCTCGCAAGGCGGTTGTCACGAGCGAAGAAATCCGCGAAGCCCTGCGCGAGCCGGGGGAAGCCATCTTGATTTGTATTAAGAGCGTTATTGAACAGTGCAAGCCGGACCTAGTCGCCGACACCGTCGACAATGGTCTAGTCCTGACAGGCGGCGGCGCTTTATTACGCGGGTTGGATCAATTTATGAACGAGCAACTCGGCATTCCCGTACGTGTTGCAGAAGACCCGCTGACAACCGTAGCTCGCGGGACGTCGATTTGCCTGGAACACTTGGCCCAGTGGCGCGATAGTTTGGATTCAGGAGATGACAGTGCCTGACCACAAGAGACATTGCAAAATAAAAAGTGCATTTTGTGAATCTGTGAATCGAAATTGTTTTGGGTTTGAGCGTTGATCGGTTGCCGAGGTTGTTGTGACGTCAGCATCGTTTACATCCAGCGTTCGAGCGGCAGTTGTATGCTGTGGCATCGGGACTGGTCTGTTGTTTGCTCCGCAGTGGGTTACGAAGACAATTCGGACTTACGTGCGCGATGCGGCTCGGCCGGGTCAAATTCTGGTCCGGGCTGGCGGTGACTTTGTTCAAAAGAAGGTTCGGCATCTTGAACAAAGTCAACAGCGCGAAAGCGAAGTCGCAATGCTGCGATCCAAGTTGAAAGAATGGGAGCTTCGTTTACGACGCTTGCAGGTCGAAAATGCGTTATTGCACGAGCGGTTGTCTGAAATCGAGCAACTGGGACTTGGACCGTATCAGTCGGCCGACGGGAGTCCATTAATTGTTCCGGAATTATTGACGGCACGAGTGCTGGGTGACGAAATGGCTGCCTTATGGCGTGCGGGCAAACTGATCGACCAAGGCCAATCTAGCGGCGTTCGAGAGTCCTCGCTCGTGCTGGAAGACTCGAACAAATTGATCGATCAAGGAGCAGATGATGACGTGGCAGCCGGCCAGCCAGTTTATTCCGGACGCTGTGTTGTCGGCAAGATCGCAAAGGTCGGACACTTCAGTAGCACCGTGCAGTTATTGACAGATCCCGAATTCCGAGCATTCGTTCAGTTAGCTCGGAATACGCCAGAGGGGGTGGTGTTCGGGGCTAACGGAATTCTGGAGGGTCAGGGTCAAGAGCTGTGCCGTCTAAAATTGATTAGTTCGACTGAACCGGTCGAGGTTGGCAATGAAGTCTACTCAGGCGATCGAGACGGCGTACTTCCATTTCCGATGTACTATGGAACGGTGGTCAAGGCAAACCAGAAACAGGAGACTCCGCATTGGGAAATTCTCGTCAAGCCGGCCGTCAATGGCGTGCGATTCAAAACGGTTCAGGTGTTGCGCCGATTGCCGAACCCGCTAAGACTGTTGAGTAATTGATGTGCTCGTACTATTTAACAATGCTTCGCAGCTAAATCTTCGGGTGCTGCCGGTGGCTTGCCCCCCCGTGATTTAGCACTGGCGGACACAATTGACCAAATCGCGATGAAAAGTTTCTGGCTGATTGTCCTGCTCTATTTCGCAATGGTTGCTCAAGGCAGCCTCGCTTCAGAAATCGTGATTGGCACGATCACACCGGACTTCTTGTTGATGGTCCTGGTTGCCGCGATTGTGCTGCTGGATGGTTGGCCAGCCATTGTGTGGGCCGCCATGATTGGGTTGGCAGCCGATTGCCTTGCGCCCGATCAACTCGGTTTGGGAATGGTTGCTGCCACAATTGCTGCACTGACGGCTCAGCGTTTGCGCGGTGATCGGGCTGTGGAGTCGGCGGTTTGGATGACGATAGCCATGTTTTTTATCGTGCTGGGAATCACACTGGGTTTGACCTTAGTTCGAGTCACTGTAACCAATTATCGCATTGACTGGCAGGCCATTGCCCTTGTCGCTTCGGGAACCGCTGTCTATTCGACAGCGATCATGTTTGCAATAGTCATAATCTGGCGGACCGTGAAGCACTTGTTGCCCAAGTGTAAAGTGAACGACGCGGCCAATCTCGTCAACCGTTGGAAAATGCTGACCGACTAATCGATGTTGAACCGCCCGACAAACTTGTTTGATCAAATCAGCGCCGTTTCTCATTTACCCGATCGGCCGTGGCAGGTAGACCGGCAGCCGACGGTTCGACTGGTATGGCTGTTTGCAGCGATGTTGGTGCCGTTTGTGGCCGTAACAGGTCGGTTGATCTATTTGCAGTGTTTTCTAGCAGACCATTTTGTGACCACGAATGACCTTGCAATTGTTTCGTATGAACCGATTTCTACTCGCGATGGTCGAATTTTGGCCTCGGACGGCCGAGTGTTAGCTATCGACGTGGAGCGATACAGCTTGCTGATGCACTACCGCTGGCTTCAAGAGCCGGCAGATCAACACTGGCTGCGTCAAGAAGCTCGGTCGAGGCTAAGCCGATCGGATCGGCAGAACTCGGAGCGAGTGACAATGGAAGAACAGAAGATACTCGTAATGCGTGCTGCCATGTGGTCTCGACTGGCGGTGCTGACGGGGGCCTCACGTCAAGTGTTGGCCCAGCGGCGGGACTGCATTCAGGAACGCGTGGAACACATCATTGCCAGTGTGCGACGGCGTCAGCGGCAACGCGAGTTGGTTCAAAATTCCAAGCGACCAGTTGTTTCTTCACCCGAAGACGCCCGGTGGAAGTCCGTGTGGAATAGTGTCGTCGTTGCTCTGACCAGTGAGCCTGAGCGCGTATTTTTTGAACCGATCGTTGTAAGAGAGGAACGAGATTACCACACGATCGTTCAGGATGTTCCTCTGCACGTCGCGGCCGAAATCGAATCGAATCCAGAACTATATCCCGGTTTGCGTATGAACGTGACGACCGAGCGTTCTTATCCTGAAGGCTCGCTGGCGTCGCATGTCATCGGCAGTCGAACGCGGATCGGTGACGACGTACTCCGGTCGCGCAGCAGTCGGTTTCATGCACAAGATCCGTTGGACTATCAACCGGGAGACCGCATTGGCAAAGGTGGAATTGAACAGTCGTACGACCGTCATTTGCGCGGTTTGCGCGGACTGAGAAAGGTGGTAAGGAATTCTCACCATGAGGTTATTCGAACAGAATCAATTCGCGAACCACGTATGGGTCGGGACGTAGTGCTGACTCTTTGCATCCCACTGCAGACCCGTGCTGAATTGCTCTTGGACGATGTTCTGAGCGATCGTTCGAATGACGACCAGCAATTCCTTAACTCTCAACGCGCAACCGTCGACTCGGTTGCTCAAGGCGGTTGTATCATTGCAATACATGTTCATACGGGAGCCGTACTGGCGGCAGCCTCAGCACCTCGTTTTGACTTAGACCTGCTGAAGGATCGCGAAACATTACAGCGGCTGCGGAATGATCCCCGCCGTCCTTTCTTTCCCCGCGCGACGCGCACAACGTTGCCGCCCGGGTCAGTCTTTAAGACGCTGACAGCGTTTGCTGTGTTGGAAAGCGGGCAGATCGATCCTGACCATGCAATTCATTGTCGTGGCTACTTGGACCGTCCCGAGCGGCACCGCTGTTACAATTATCGCAAATATGGAGTCGGTCACGGCGACATAAATCTCGGCGATGCTCTGTGCCGCTCGTGCAATGTCTATTTTTTTTCGGCCGCGAGAATAATGGGACCGGGGCCTATCTGCCGATGGGCAAAACGTTTCGGTTTTGGCCGGCCAACACAGATTGATTTGCCAGGCGAGCCTCGTGGTAATCTGCCTTGGCCGACGTCGTCGCGGTGGTATCCGGGAGACACTTTGGGGTTGGCGATTGGACAGTCGCGATTGTCCGTCACTCCTTTGCAAATTGTGAGGATGATGGCTGCTGTCGCCAACGGAGGCTACTTGATTACCCCTCATGTCGCGCGTGACGTGGGTCCGATGATTGTCGAGAGCGGCCGAGCAGCGGATCGGGACGAAGGCACAGTCGGCGAGTTAGAGTTTGTTACCGCTTCGAATCTAACGCAGCGTCGCATTCCTGGACTTTCAGACAAAATGCTTCAACGCGTACGTGAAGGTCTGAAGAAAGTTGTCGCCCATCGAACGGGAACCGGTTACAAACACGTCCGGATGAAGGACATCGCCATTGCAGGTAAGACCGGAACCGCGGAAGTGGGTGGAGACAAAGGTGACCACGCTTGGTTCGCTGGATTTGTTCCCGCCGATCAGCCGCGAATTGCATTTGTCGTTGTATTGGAGCATGCCGGTTCTGGAGGAAAAGTGGCCGGACCAGTCGCTCGAAAACTGGTCCAGGCTATGCTGGACGTAAATCTATTGACTCCGACTCGGTTATCGATGCGCGACTAATCGCCTGCTGTCCAAATTGGAAGATGTAGTGTGGGCTTCGCCCATCAAATCGCTCCATTGAATGAATAGGGCCGGTATACTGTCGTTCGTCGCCGAGACGAAGGAATATTTAAAAAACGGCATTGTGATGCATACTGATTGGACTTTGTTTTGCATCAAGGAGGATCCACTTGGATACGTTTCAGTTATTCAGAGATCGTCGACGCACTAGAAAGCGAGTAGACTGACAAGAAAAAAACTGCCCAGTGACCCGTATAACGAGTGTGTGAACCGATCGTAGGATGGCCTGGAAAGGTCGTCCTGCAGATTCGAACAATGTGTAGAGAGTGTGATTCAGGTTTCATCCCGAATGTCGACTTACGTGCTTGCTTTGGACCAAGGAACGACGTCAAGTCGCGCGATCGTATTTCGTCGTGACGGGCGAGTCGTTGCGGTCGCCCAAAAAGAATTGGAGCAGATCTATCCACAACCGGGTTACGTCGAACACGACCCCGAAGCGATTTGGTCAACTCAAATCGAAGTTGCACAAGAAGCATTGATGGATGCCAGACTGACCCATCAGAACGTTGCCGCCATCGGCATAACGAACCAGCGCGAAACCACAATTCTTTGGGAACGTGATTCCGGAAAACCGGTAGCCAATGCGGTTGTTTGGCAGAGCCGGCTGACGTCTGACATTTGCGATCGATTGAAAACCGACGGACTAGAGGACATATTTCGGAAGAAAACTGGGCTGGTTGTCGACGCCTATTTTTCTGGAACGAAGATTAAGCATTTGCTCGATACCGTGGACGGATTGCGGGCTCGGGCCGAGAAAGGAGACATACTGTTCGGCACAGTCGACACATTCTTGATCTGGCGACTTTCCGGGGGAAAACGCCATGTTACTGATTACAGCAACGCCAGTCGCACACTGATTTTTAACATCCATACGTTCGATTGGGACGACGAGCTGCTGAAGGTGCTGGACATCCCGCGTGCTATGTTGCCGGAGGTTCGCTCGTCCAGCGAAGTTTATGCAGAAACCGATTCTGGCTTGTTCGGCGGTTCGATCCCAATTTCCGGTGATGCGGGTGATCAGCATGCAGCCATGTTCGGTCAAGGTTGTTTCGAAACAGGCAGCGTCAAAAACACGTATGGCACAGGCTGCTTCATGCTGTTGAATACGGGCACGGTGCCAATCGAATCAAGCAACGGATTGTTAACCACCATCGGTTGGAGCCTTGGCAATGAAGTTACCTATTGCCTGGAAGGTTCTGTTTTCATCGCTGGCGCTGTGGTTCAATGGCTGCGTGACGGTTTGAAATTTTTTCAGAATGCGGCGGAAATCGAGAAGTTCGCTGCTACGGTTCCCGATTCCGGCGGAGTATTTTTCGTGCCGGCCTTCGTGGGACTCGGTGCTCCCTATTGGAACCCCAATGCACGCGGGACAATCGTTGGTATTACGCGTGGAACGACTCGCGAGCACATTGCTCGGGCGGCCTTGGAATCACTTGGCTACCAGACGCGAGACGTGCTGGATGCAATGCAGCAGGATGCCGGTATGACACTTGGAACGGTTAAAGTCGACGGTGGCGCATCTGCGAACAACCTGTTAATGCAATTTCAGGCCGACCTGTTGAACACGGTCGTCCAGCGGCCTGTAGTGCAAGAGACAACAGCGCTAGGAGCAGCATATCTGGCCGGTCTGGCCGTCGGATTCTGGGACGACCAGGCCGACGTCACTCGCAACTGGGCACTAGACCGCGAGTTCGCACCATCGATGGATGTGCAACAACGCGAGCAATTATATTCGCTCTGGCAACATGCCGTCGAGCGTTCATTGGATTGGGCCACGGGTTAAGCTGAACTGAATCGCTCGCGGTATGAAACCGGAACGGTTAATACTCAAAGGTGAGTCCACTGCAAGAAATGCCAGAGCTTAATCGACATATTCGTTTGGCTCGCACGTCTTCGTGCAATCCACATTTCGATCGGATCGAAGACTCCGATGTGATAGATCGATCTGCTGCACAAGTTCGAAGGCGACATCATCAGACCATGTTGCTGATCACCTGCAGTGTTGTCGTTTTGTCGTTTCTGCTTCAAGTTCGTCCGGATCAGCACGTCGGATTCAGTTGGTTACCGGGAGTGTCTTTTCCGCAAACGTGCCTGTCACGCAGTCTTTACGACGTCAAGTGTCCCGGATGCGGGCTGACGCGTAGCCTGGTCCATTTGGCACATGGTGATTGGAATGCCTCAATGACGATTCATCGGCTGGGCTGGCTAGTGGCCATAGCTGTCTTGCTGCAATTTCCTTACCGAATCATCATGCTATCCCGTTCCGGCGACCCAATTCCAGGCGGTGGCATCCCGAAGATATTCGGCTATGTGATGATCGTCCTATTGACGGGCAACTGGATTCTTGGCTTCGTCGTCTAAGCGTCGGGGTGATAATCACTTGGTCGTAAAACTCTGTGCAACACGGCCGTGACTTGAACTTTCGCTATCTCGGATTATTTATGTAGGCTGGAACAAGGTTGCACAAGGTGTTGTCGGACCAGTGCAAATGCAGTCGCCCGGTGCCGTGCTCTTTGTACGGAATGATCGAAGAAAAGTGACCGTAGTTTCTGAACAGACAATATTTTCTCGTTCTGACCTACGGATTCATGAATAATCCGGACTACGATTTTCTCATAGAGAGTCAAGGAGTCTTGGAGACAATGGTTCGCGACTTTACGACCGAAAGTCTGTCACACGATCCAATTCATGGATATATCCCGTTCGTTTCGAGCGAGGGGTTGCCAGCAGGCGAGGTGGCGGAGCAGGACATCATCGATCATCCGTGGGTACAGAGATTGCGTCAGATCCATCAGTTACAGACGGCTTGGTGGGTCTTTCCCTCGGCCGAGCACATGCGTTTTCAACATGTGCTCGGATCGATGCATTTGGCTTCGGTCGTCATCAATCAATGGTATGAATCGCTGGTAGCTGCTTGCGGCAACGTTCCGTCGCGAGCATATGTAGAGAGCCTGGTCCGGATGGCGGCTTTGTTACATGACGTGGGCCACGGGCCTTTCGGCCATTTCTTCGACGACCATTACTTGAAGCAGTTTGGAATCACGCACGAGGATATCGGGGCCGTGGTCATCAAGGATGAATTTGGTGACATGCTCTATCGCATCCGTCGCAATCCGAACGGGCATCTGCAGCCTCTAGAGGAACTCGATCCAAAACAAATTGCGTGGCTCATCCGAAGACCAGCGGTTGCTTCAGAACGGGAAGACGGTCATCCAGATTGGTTGCGGAAATTGCGTGCATTGTTTAGTGGGATCTACACAGTCGACAATATGGACTTTGTATTGCGCGACGCCTATATGTCGGGGTACAACACTCGAGCCTTTGATTTGTCGCGATTGGTGCATTACAGCTTCTTCACGTCAGCCGGTCTGACACTTCACACTCGAGGGTGTCCGACCTTGCTCCAATTCATCGAGACGCGGGCCAATTTGTTTCGTACAATTTATTTCCACCGCACCGTGCGGGCCTTGGACCTGGCTTTGGAAGAGATTTTCGGTGAGACGATGCAACGACTATTTCCTGGAAATCCTCTAGAACATTTAGAACAGTACCGCAAACTTACAGAATCGTCATTTCTGGTGGACGTACAGCGACTGATGGACAGCGACGAATTTGAGTTGAAGCAACTTGGCAAACAGTGGCGCAACATCTTGTGCCGCCGAGTTAACTGGAAGATGGCTTGCGAGCGGACGATCAATTTTCATGCTGGCATGAACGAACAAACGACGATTTATTCCGAACCGGAACTAATTGAAAAACGAGTCCGGAGCAAGCTTGCCGATAACCTGAGAGATATTCCCCTGAGAATTGATGTAGCTCGGCACTACCATCGTCCCAGCGGCCGTCTACCGGCCGGAGGCCAAAACTTTTTTCTTGATCCGGCAGCGGGAGCTCCTCAGGAAATAAACGACGACGAATTATTCCAGTCTTTGCCAAATAGCTTTTCTATTTTTCGTATCTATTCGACTAATCATTGCCATGACGCAGAACTTAATGATTCACTGAACGCTGTGTTGTGCGATGTCGGCGATTCACAAACGAACATGTAGTACATAGTCGCTTGTCAATCTCTATCGATTTGTGACTGGAGTCGGACCTTTAGGGAAAGTTGACGTTTTCAACCATGTCACTGTAGCGAGTAGTCCGCTTATAGCGATCATGCTGACACACGGCTTCTTTCTGATACGACATGTCTGTCCAGTCGATATTTTCCAGCATGATCGAAACCGAGTTGGAAGCGTTGCAGAAAAATGAGCAATGGCAGCTTGTGCTTGAGGCCTATCAGGATCAGCACGAACAAATAAAGCAATGCGATGCTGAAAGCGACGGCTGGCTGTCCCGTGTTACGGCCGTCGAAGGAGTCAAAGACAAACGCTTACCACGAATTCACGGCAAGCTGATCGCTCTTGATCTTTTGACTTTTCAGTTAGCCGGACGGCCTGCTGGAGTGCGCTATCAACTGACGTCACTGGGCAAGCAATTGCTCACTCGGTTGCCAAACCAAGTCGAATGGGACGACGACCAAGTCGAATGGGACGACGGTGACTTAAGCGGATTGGCTCAATCGGTATAACAACATCCTGTAAGTTCATTAATCTGGTAAGTGCTTGCGGAAAAAACGGCGCTGGGCTTCATGAACCAGATTGCTGGTGTGAGATCTTAATTCTTGGTTGTTCTTGGATCCCAGCCGGCCACAACGGCGTCCGGCGACAGTACGAAGATTTCAACGCGACGGTTCTTGCTGCGTGATTTGGAGTCCGCATTCGGCACGACAGGTTGATACATACTGTACCCAGCGACGCCCATTCTGTTCGGCTGAACGCCAAATTCCGACAATGCCAACACAACCGAATTCGCACGGTTCGTTGACAGGTGCCAATTTGTCGGATGCTTGGACTGTGTCGAACGCTTGCCAATCTGCCGGTCGTCTGTATGGCCAACCACCAGGATGTACACTTGCTCGGCATCGCTGTCATTCATGATGGTCGCGAAGTCACGAAGCAATGGACGGGCATCCTTTTGGATGACCGCACTGCCCGATGTGAAGACGAGATCCGCGCGAAACTTGCTGACTCCGGTGTGAGGATCGAATTCGAAATTCTTATATTTTTTCATCAATTTCCGAAACCGATCTGTGGTTGTAGGCGATAGCGGGCTGCGCTGGGTCCTCGCGTTATTGAGAAGGCTAATGACACGTTGGTGCAGATTGGACCGCTCGGAACTCAGATTGTTCAGGCGTCGATTCGCAATGGTTAGGTTGGATTTGAGTGAATTTTTTCGATGTGTCAACTGTTGATTTTTTGTATTCAGAGCCTGCAACGTTTGATTGAGCTGATTGCGCTGAAAGGCTAGGGACGTATTTTGGCCATAAAGTTGTCGTGCGCGCAATTGGCTCTGCCGAAGCAAGGGGTGCGGCGGCAAATAACAACCCATTTCAGCAAGCGCCACTAACGAGATCACACTGCAGACGAAAACGCGTACCAACGTGGACATTGGAAGACTCCTTTCGAACCTTCACGACTACGACGTTCGGCGCCGGCTTGCTGCGCAACGACGACCAACGTCATCAGATTGACGAGACGAGTAAGTGTTGAGAGGTGTTCAGGAGAGAAGGAGAGAATTGAGGACGGAACTCACAAACCGTCGTTTTTACCGGGCGTTCTGTAAATTCCGTTTGAGTGTCGGCGACGTTATAGCGGCTCAGCGAATCTATGCCTAGTCGAACTCGCAAAAAAACTTGCGGTAGCCTGGCGATTATCTAAAAACGCACCTCATCCAATCCGGGAAGATAGATTCAGGCGTACACCACATAACCCTGTTGGGGCAAAGTGCCTGGCCGCTGGCAGATTGGAAACCAGTCGCACATTGATCGAGGCATACGGGCTAAGCTGGATCGTTTTTACTTGAAGAATCCGGAAATCAAATCGAGCACGGGCCCGTTAAGCTCGCTGGGTTCGTGCCATCCCCATATTGAACGAACCAGATCAAACATCACAAGGCCACAGATACACATAAAACACGTAGCAATGACAAGCGGAATGAAGACAACCGCTCCCCATTCATCTTCCACCGACGCGGACATTCGGGACGGACCGACAAATTCGGCCGGAGTTTCGTCAACCTGAAAGTCCTCGTCGAATTCTTCACCGCCGGCGTCGAATACGTCCAGAGCTTCGAGTTCCTCGTCGTCCTCCAATTCGAAGATCTCACCCTCCAAAGCATCGACCGTTGCCCCCGGATCCGGATCGCCGAAGTCATCTTCGTCGTCAAACAGCAGGACGCTCGTATCCATGCTGCCACCTTCCACATCCTCGACGGCAAGTTCGAAATCGGTTGTGTCGTCCAGTTCTTCGTCACCATCCAACACTGGAACCTCTAGCTGTGTCACGTCCTCACCCCCTTGCAGCATTGGCATGGTTTCGGTGAGTTTGTTTGCCAAATCCAGCGAGATTCCACTATCATCAGCGGCTAGCAAATCAATGCCGCTGCTAGCCAGAGTGATGTCGTTTCCTGCCGTCTCTTGGTCTAGCAGGCGGATGTCGCTGTCTGACTCCGTACCGACCAATTTGACGTCACTGTCGCTATCCGTTACAGCGGACGGCTGGGAATCGTCAACCAGGCGAATAAAGGAGTCTGCATCGTCTCCGATCACTTTGACATCGCTGTCCGATTCATCTGACAGGCGAATGTCACTGTCCGATTCGTCAATCAATTTAAAGTCGTTGTCACTCTGGTCGACATCGGCCAGTCTCACATCGCTATCCGAGTTAGCCGAATCGTCGGCTCCATCCTCTTCTTCGCCCGCTAGGCTCTCGTCCAGGATCAATCGGGCATCGATATCCGTGTTAATTTCGCGGCTGCGGAGAAACTCGGTGACGTCTTTGGATTGAAATTTCCAAGTTCCGCGATCTGCGTAGCCTCGAAGTTCGCCCTTTTCCCGGAGGTGAGTTAGTGCATCAGTGCTGATATCCAACTGCTGTGCGGCTTCGTCAATCGTCAGGTAATTCTTTGCCATGTGGTACCGACTCCGGCTTGATCAAATGGGCGGTCCAAAACAGATTACTTCGCCAAAAATAACCGATTCGACTAATGTGACCGATACCCACAAACCGTTCGTTATCAGGCTATTACGTAGTCTTGGCGGTCACGTAATTTTATTCTAGGTTGCTGCTGCCGCATTGCAAGCGGAGTCAATCACGATTCTAGTGATGTGGATATCGGACCTATTGGATGATTTGTACACCGAATTTCGGAAGAATCTGGTTTCTGGAAGCTGGTTGGCGTCAATGGGGCACTCGTTATTGAAATAAGAGCGAGGTCATTTTCTCCGAATCAATTCTTGGTAGCCGCCGTCTGCAGAGTGGCCGGGGATGTGTTTTATTTTTTCAACCAGCCGCACATCGGGCTGTTCAGCAAGCACCGCACGTACGATGTTTTGATTTTCTTCTGGTTCGATGCTGCACGTGGAGTAAACAATCCGACCAGTGGGCTGAAGCCGTTCAATCGCTGCTTGCAAAAGTTTTTTCTGCAATGTGGCGAGTTCGTCTAGTTCGTGGGGGTTGATTCGCCAGCGAGCTTCAGGACGCTTTCCCAAGACACCAGTGTTCGAGCAGGGGGCATCGACTAAGGCCGCATTGAATGGGCCGAGTGGGACATTGCTTGTGTCGGCAGAGATTAATCGAGTTTCGACAATGTCGATCTTCAGGCGACGACAATTTTCCTCGATCAGTGCCAATCGGTCGCGACGGACATCAGCAGCGATGATCGTCCCGCGGTTTTGCATCAGCTCGGCCATATGGGTTGTTTTTGTGCCCGGAGCTGCGCATAAGTCCAGAACTGTTTCCCCTGGTTGCGGTGCCAATAAGAAGCCGGCTGACATGGCGGATTCGTCTTGAACAAGGAATTGCCCTTCCTGAAAACCGGGTAGGTCCTCGACCCATACGGGACTGGCCAGCCATACCGATTCAGGATGCTGCCCCGGCCATGCCTCGATGTTCATCCTGGCGAATGCCGACAGGACGGCGTCGCGGTCGGTCAACAGCGAGTTGACACGCAGGCATATGTTGGCAGGCGTGTTGAACCAGAATCCAAGCCTCAGCAATTCGTCTGGCCCGAACCGCTGCTGCCAGCGTTCAATCAACCAGCGGGGAAAGCTGAATGCTCGCGCAACATAGTTGCAAAAATTCGTCTGCGGTTTCGCAAAGATCGGTTGGCGAAGTTTTCGGTAACGTCCATCGGAGACCGGTACGGCATCAGCGGCCGGTTCCTCGATAAAGTCGTCCATAACGGATCGCGAAACAGACCTTAGCACGCCATTCAAGAAACCGCTCCAGCGTGGCATTCGCAGCCAGTTAGCTAATTCCACAGTTTCGTTAACTGCGGCATGGGCGGGGACCGACGACAAGAAAACTAGTTGATAGGCCCCAAGCTGCAACAGCGTCCACAAGGCTCCTTCGACATTCTGGCGAGGCCGTTGGATATGCGGTTGAATCAGTGCGTTCAAAGTGGTTTGTCGCCGGACGACCCCGAAAACTAACTCCGTCGCCAACTGACGATCAAGGGCCGTGACCGTTGCGTCTGCTTTGGGTAGAAAGTGACCAGTCAATAAACGAGACACAAAAGTCGACGTTTGCTTGTGGTCGTGCAAGACAACAAACGCCAATTCCCGGGCGTTTGTGGGGTGAGGGCGAGGAAACGACGGCAAGTCGGTTTCGTGTTGCGGTCTCTTTCGCATTTGTTTCATTGACCGGTACGACACAAGTCTTCGAAATCGTTGAAAAACTGCGGGTACGTCTTGGCCGTGCAACCGGGATTGCTAATCTTTATTCCGGGCACCTTCAGCCCGAGCAAAGCGAAGCTCATGGCCATGCGATGATCATTAAAAGTCTGAATCGTTGCCGCATGAACCAGACCGGGGTTGATCGTCAAACCATCCGAGTGTTCCTGCACCTGAATTCCGACTCGCTGTAGTTGCGTTGCCAGGGCAGCGATACGGTCGGTTTCCTTGTGACGAACGTGGGCGATGTTTCGAATCGTCGTCGGACCATCGGCGAACGGCGCCACAACAGCCAATGTCTGTGCGGTGTCGCTGATGGCATTCATGTCGATGTCAATACCACACAGCGAACCGCCACGGACTGTAATGCTATTTGACTGCCAGGCGACCTGGCAACCCATTTGTTCCAAAGCATCAACGAATCGCACGTCTCCCTGAAACGTATTGCGCGACAGGCCTTCAACTCTAACCGAACCACCCGTGATAGCTGCAGCGGCAAAAAAGTAGCTGGCCGCCGATGCGTCCGGTTCGATCTGGTAGTCCCCGGCCTGGTAGGTCTGTGGTTCGATTTCATAGCGATCGTGTTCACTGCAATTCACGTTCGCCTGAAATTGGGACATCATTCCTAAAGTCATGTCGACGTACGGGTGTGAAACCAGTTCCCCTGAGAGGTAGATCTTGACCGGCGACTTGGTACAAGGAGCGGCCATCAATAAAGCACTCAGATATTGACTCGATATGCCACCCGCAATAATTGCATTACCACCTGGCAAACCATTTCCGACGACCACAACAGGGGGACAACCATTGTCTGCCTCGCAGTATACGTCGGCACCCAGTGAATTGAGTGCGGTCACCAAATTTGCAATCGGTCGCTGACGCATTCTTGCATTACCGTCTAGTCGAAACCTTCCTTGGCATAAGGTGCACAGTGCCGTCAGAAACCGGATCGTGGTTCCGCTGTTCTCGACCCACAAGTCGGCACGATTGGCCGGTGGCTGTCCTGCGGAGCCAACGACGTCAATCTGACGCTGCTGCTTGTCGTGTCGGATCACGATGCCCAAACGATTCAGACTGTCGATCATGACCTGTGTGTCTTCGCTCTCAAGGACTCCCGTCAAACGCGTTTGTCCAGCTGCCAAGGCCGAAACGACAAGAGCACGGTTTGTCAGGCTTTTCGAACCCGGTGGACGGACGACTCCCTGAACGGGAGAGGAAACCGGACTGACGGTGTAGGTTGTGGTCATCAGTTGCGGGTCAAGAAAAAGGGTTGTGTCACAGCACAGGACTTAAGCAATGACTGATACTCAGCATACACAGAGTACTGGGAAACGAAAACTTAATGTTGCCGCTTCACCTACGTCGTTTAGCAGGCGCTATCAGAGTTTCGGTTGCTTAATCATGGTCAAATCGCGAACAGTGGGCGAATTCCACTCAGCGAGTTATGCAGCCTCGATTCGGTATACGTCAATAAATTTTCTACTGGTCGATTGATCTAACTCAAACTACTTATGCATATTTGCAATCCTCAGATTTTCCAAAAAACGCAATGAGAAATGTCCGATATACTATCTGGTCAAACTGCGCACTATTCGAATGACGATGCTATCTACAGAAGTTAGATTCTGTGAGTATTCTCTGCCGAGTCATGCTGCTCGTGAGGGCCACCGGCCTGTTTGTCGGTGCGTGGAATTGGGACGCACAAGCCCATCACTAGCGGTCACAGCTCAGCATGACAGAAATCGCACAACATCACATTGGGTATTCTGCTGCTGATCAGCATTCACGTGCGAATGATAGCAAATCCCAGCCGTACGCTGCTGTAACGGCAGAATCCTCGAAAAAAATGCATACCCACAACGTGGAACAGTCGTTGGACTTCAATTGGATTTTCGGCAGATACTCGGTCGAATTTCCAAAAGACATCACGCCCGGAGAATACTGCGTCATCGACAATTCGGGCAACGTTCCGTTGTTGGTAGTGACTGATTTGGACCTGTCGTATTTTGGAATTACGACAGAATTACTGAGTCACGCTTTGTATGTGCTCACCGTGCGAGGCCGCCGGTGGTATTTCATTTGTGTCGACGCAACCAGGGGTAAGATCGATGCAACTGTTAGTCAGAACACGACCGTTGTAGAGGACATTCGATTGGGAGTATTCCACGAATTGACAGATTCACCGACACACTAGGAAACAGAATTTCTAGATTGACGGCCGTTTGTGATGTCCGCCGCTTTGATTGCCGGGAAACATCTACAGTTTTTCTTGTCCGAGTCCGAAGTGGTCGACCGCCTGATACACACGAGTCTGTCTGATCTATTTTGGATCTCAAAGGGGTCGGTGCGAATTGCTGTTGGCTACCTGAAACAATCTCTACACGTCAAGGAATGGAAGATCTGACTTTCTTCTGCAGCATTAGACCACCGGTCTATGTAACGTCTGTGTAATCCCAGTCAATTCGATTGGTCCGGCCGTGGCCTTGGGGACGACACGGAATAACTATTTGAACCGGTCAGTTCAAGATGGCCGAGTCCTAGTACGTCTGGTGTGTTGTTACTGGACATTTCGGAGTGCATCCTGCAGTCCGTTTGTGATTGTCGGATGCTTCAGCTTCATGTGTAATTCGTCTCGCAGTTTTTTGTTGCAGCAGCGTTTGTTAAAGTTATTCTCATCGGACAGCTCCGGATCAGAAAACGTCGGCACAGGCGCGCCGACGAATGACGCGAGTGTTTCATAATATTCTCGACGCCGCAGTGGCCGGTCATCGCAGACCAGATACGTTGCTCCCGGACGGCCTCGATCTTCACAGGCCAACACTGCAGCAGCCGCGTCGTCGACATGAATCAAGTTCAGCCACGCATTTGGGTTCCCACGCAAAACTTTCCTGGTCTGTAGTGATTCGATTCGAGAAAGCAGCCGGCCAGGTCCGTAGATGCCCGCCAATCGCAAAACGTTCGCATTGCCGGCGGAATCAATTACACCGGTCGAGAATTTCTGCCACACTGAGCATTCGGCCTCAAGGCAAATCCGTCCATTGAAACGTGTTGGTTGGCATGTGGATGATTCGTCAACCCATTCACCATCGGTTTGACCGTAAACGCTGGTACTAGAAACGTAGATGAAATGCTCCAGCGGTACGTGAATTGACTTCAAAACGTTGTCCAGGCCAGTCACATACACTTCTCGTTTTGAGCGTCCTGCGGCGGCGTCATAACCAACGGCGTACAGAACCGTCCGTACTGTCGGCAATTGGGTCAGTGCATGCAACGAATCTATTTCGGTCACGTCGCCGATGATGGGTTGGAGTTTGTGCGAGCGAAAGTTGTGGGCATTGGCTGGCAAGCGTGTAAGAGCAAAGACGTCATGTCCATTTTCGATCCACGTTTTAGCAATCCGCATTCCGAGATAGCCACAGCCAATGATTAGTTTACTCATAAATCCGTTTGTGCTCTCTTTAACCGTTTGACGATCATCGTAGTCACCGGCGGTGATCGTTCAAACCAGCTGTGCACATTGTCATTGTACTGACCGGTGTATCATCAATCTGCGTGCTATGATGTCGACGTTGAAATTGGTGCTATTTTATTCAGAGAACGAATCAAGACTATAACGAATTTGACACACGAGGAGCACTTGTGATGGCAGACGAGCGACGGCCTGGAGTAGTTTGGAGTTTCTCGCGGCGATTTTTCGGCAGTATCGGATTGATATTTTTTCCACTGCCATTTGGCGTGTTCCGGCGTCAGCTTGCCGGCAAGTGGGTAGTAGGGGGGAAATATGGAGTTTTACTCACACCCAAACTTTGTGTGCACCATACATTTGATCTGGGTGGGATGGCTGGTGACGCTCGGGACGGTCATCGCCGACTATTTCCAGTTCAATTCGAACCCCGAAGGACTGGACGTTTTTGACTCTTTGGGATGGATCTGGCTGTTTGTTCTGACGTTCACCGTGATCTTGATGGGACTACAGTTTGATCGTGTGGCAGTCGGATTTCTACTTGCGTCGATTGTGGTTGCGGTGCTGGGATTTTGGTTAATTCAGGCGTTGAGCGACGTAAAAATCCTTAAATGGCTGTGGCAGCGACTTACCAAAATAGACGTAGGCGTTGATTCCGGAGTCCCCATGATCGTTTCTCTTGTGCTGGGAATTGTCTTTAGTCTGTGTTGCGGCGTGGCGGCGGCTGAAAGACCGCTGGCAATTGAAGCCGCGAGGCAACTATCTGGAACACGAAAACTTCCAGGAAAAGGACCGCACGATCGCCAAAGGCGCGAAGACATTTGTCGCCGTGTTTCCGTGTTTGCTGCGCAGGTATTTGTTGTTCGGTTTTGGCGATATCGAAGTCCGATCCGCGACCGGAGCGACCATCATTGATCGGATCGAAGGCGTTTTCTTTGCACGTCACCATGCCGACATTATCAAAGTTCGGTTTGGCACAATTGACGTAACGTTTGATGCTGAGGATGAAGCTGAGGATGAAGCGACGGCGGACGAAGCCCTGTAGCACATAAAGCTGCAGCACGAATATTCGTGGTCTTGACCGAGTGCAGAATTCAAACGAGTTATTTCGCCGAAGAGTGCAGTATTATGTCAAAGCTCTGGAATACGATTTGCAAAAGCGATACGCTATGAATTAGGCGAGTTAGCCATTTTTGGAACGATAACTTCCAGAATCCCAGAAACGGTGCCGTTTGTCCGTAACTGGATTACACACCGCGACTATAATTGTCAAATGGATGAACTTGATGAGGTCCATCAGACGACAGTTGCGATCACGACAATACCCTCGCCACGGTGTGTCCACTTTGGACTATGTTTTGGTTCTGTGTATAATCTTGCCGTTAGTAGCCTTCGTCGTACCGACCGGCAGACGCATCATTAAACTAGTTTATGAAATGACGTGTGTTCTAATCGCGTGGCCGTTTATGTAACTCGATTTTCTCGGGGCCCCGGTAGTCAGCTGTTACATATCTATTGTTCGTCCATATCAGAGAGGCCGAGCCGTGCAAACATCGCCATCCTTTAGAATGCTGTTGGAGCGAGTTCGCAATGATGAACGAGGGTCCGTCAGTCTCGAGACAGTCTTAATTATTGGTGCCATCGCGTTACCGATTTTGATCTTCCTCTACCAGTATGGCTGGCCTAAGATCAAAGGTTACTTTAATCGTGGCCTTGAGGACTTAGAAGAGGGTCGGGAAGGAGTGATCGGGCCGACTTAGTGGCACCGCTTCGGTTGTCTGAACCGGAAACTCTTGATGATTTCCTTCGTCCTGCTGCTGTGTCTGTTATTGATCGCAACGGTCACGGACGTGACACAGCACAAGGTTTACAACTGGCTGACCTACCCGGGCATTGTCGCCGGCATTGCTTTAAACTCCTTCGGTTTTGGAGTCATTACAATCGGTTCAGTTTTGGAAAGGCTACTACAAAGTCTCGCGGGCTTCGGTGCTTGTGGCTTCATTATGCTCGTGTGTTTTGTATTCTTCAACATGGGGGGGGGTGACGTAAAGTTGATCGCCATGATCGGAGCCTTTCTCGGCCTCGAAAACGGGATTCAGGCTATTCTGTGGACGTTTGTCCTGGGCGCAATCTTGGGTCTGGTCTTGTTGATCTGGCAAATCGGCTTCCTGCGAATCGTCTCGAAGTGTGTTCAACATCTGGTGATCATCGCGCGAGCCAGAAGTTGGGTTCCATTGACGGATAAGGAACGGGCCCCATTAAAAAGGGGCTTATTTCTCGCTCCATCAGGTTTTGCAGCCGTCTGCGTTGTTGCGAAAGATTGTCTGTTGAATTCGATGTAAGGAAAGCAACACGACACTTGTATAGTTTATGGCGGGCCTGCTGCCTGTGTGCCAGTTTTCCCGCGACTAATACTGATCAGTCGGTCGAGCAGCTGTGAACCGAGCGATCCTAGAAGCCTGTTTGCCCTGCGTTTTGGTCCTGGCGGCCTCATTTGTTCTGTTACGCGCAGTGATGCAGCTTAGCGGGGCCCGATTACACCTATCTCGGCTAAAGCGGTTACACCGCTGTCAGCAAGGGGCTGTGCAGAGCCTTAGCTTCGTGCTGACATTGCCGATCTTTGTCGTGCTGGTCATGTTCATCGTGCAAGTCAGCCAGTTGATGATTGGCATTATGACGGTCAACTATGCCGCGTACGCAGCGACCCGAGCGGCTTCGGTCTGGTTCCCTGCTCATTCGAGAATCACTGGGTACCATCATGAGGGGGAAGACAACCTGCCTCCGCCGATTCGTGAGACTTCCACATTGCACTTACAATACTTCGATAGCCTGGTGGCCGATAGCGATATTCAGGATCAACGAGAAATCCAGCTCTCGGATAGTTCGTACAAGTATCAAAAGGTTTTCGTGGCTGCTGTGTTGGCGTGTGCTCCAATCTCCCCGTCGCGCGATTTGGGCCATCAACTGCAGGGCGATGCTGCCCGAGTGCCCGATGTGGTCAATGCCTTGTATCGGACAATGGTCCCTGATTCTCAGATCAATGCGCGCATCCCGCATCGGATACAGAACAAAATTGCCTATAGCTATTGGAACACCGAACTTTTGATCGGTTTCACCGACAAGAATACTCGTCAAGGTCCATCCTATAATCCGCGCCTCCCGGTTCGTCTTCCCAATGGAGAGCTTATTCGTGTCTGGGACCCACACGAAGTCGGCTGGCAAGATCCCGTGACGATTACGGTATACCACCACTTTGCGCTGCTGCCAGGTCCAGGACGATTTCTTGCGAAGTACATTGTGCGCGAGAGCGGACAGTCCGATCTGGTTAGTCCCCATATTCAGAGTCGTCCCGACCGTAACCCAAGCGAAGTGTATACGACACCCATTGTAGCTTCAGCGACGATGACCAACGAAGGTTTCAAACCGGTGTTATCTTATGAGCAATCACATTATTGAATTCGGCCGGCGTGCAGTCCTCTCGCCGTATTGTTTTTTGTGTCGAGTCCATAGCGACCAACGCGGAACGATTAGCATTATTTCGGTCTTCGCCTTGTTGATGTTCACGATGCTGTTGGTGATGATCGTAAACGTCGCCCGGCACGTGGACGACAAAGTCACGATGCAAAACGCGGCGGATGCCTCAGCGTATTCCGGTGGAGTCGTTCTGGCTCGCGGAATGAACGTGGTCGCATTCACTAATCATTTGCTGTCAGACGTTTTTGCCATTACGGCGTTCCTGCGCGAAGGACGCGACCGCAACGCCGAACAATTGGTGCCCGGAATTCTAGACGCCTGGGATGTTGCGGGTCAAATATTATTGCAAGCCGAATTCGAACCGTTTCGTCTGTTGGGAAACGCGATTGTCGGAAAAGTCCCCTTGGAGCGGCAAGCGGTAACCACTTACGGCGAAATAACGGCCGCCTCATCCGCACTAACTTTAGATGTGTTTGAATACACGCTCGAACAAAAACTAATCCCCACATTTCAGAGGACTTTGATTCGTTCAATTCCTGAATTGGCGCAGAATACAGCCGATCAAGTCACGCAACGGCACGCTAACAGTGGCGGACCGACGACAATCAATCGCGGTCCACAGATCGGCGTGTTGTGGCGAATGAACGTAATGCCCGTTGGCTATCCCAATGAAGACGATCCGCTAAAGCGGACTCTGCCGATCATTGATCCTGATCCGGTGGAAGGCGATTTTGCTAGCACTCCGTTTTCCGAAGACTATCTGACGACAGCCATTCGCCAGCGGCGTGATTTGGCTAAGGGCTTTCTGGACGCGTGGAATTTCGACAAGCTATCGTTCTTCAATCGGGCCGCCAAGATGTCCAACTATTTCCATTTGTGGCGAATCGCCACATGTGCCCAATTGGAACAACTTCTGAACATCGAATATCCGGTCACCAATTTGCCAATGGTTATCCGCAAAACCGAATTTGGCGTCGACGTGGAGAGCCAATTGCGTAATTTGGAACAGGCGATGCGCTTGTCACGACGGAATTATGACCACTTCCCGATGTTGATGCAGGCTTTGAGACAGGACATCGACTTGGACCAATACGTCGAAAAAAACTTCAACTTCGCGTCGGTGGTTTATCGAGGACACCTGCGTGAGTCGGGTCCTGGACTTTTCCAGAATCCTTTGCGCCGCAAATCGGACGCCGTAACATTTGCCCAAGTTTCTTTATTCGTTCCTCGTCCGCGACTGGTACGTTGGTTCAGCGGAGCGAACCCACAGAATCAGTCGGATACTGACACCGTCAACTTGGGAGGCACTTACGGCTTTGCGAGTGATCTGGAGCTGCCGCACGAAGTACCAACGGCGAGTCTCGAGCCGCAGGATCCGACCGACCCACAGGAACATTGGGGGTTGGAAAACTGGCCGACTCACTGGGACTTACTGAACCAGAATTGGATGGTCCAATTAGTGCCCGCGACAGGTTCTCGACTTCCGGAGATCCTTCAAAATAATCCGGGGGGAAAGTTGGTCGGAATGAGACCTCCAAACTTTTCTGAAATCGACAGTCGCGAGTTTAAGGTGATCAACAATCACTAAAAACGACAAATCCCAATTCCATGACAACTTATTGCAATCACACAGACCGATGGCATCCACGTGCTGGACTGGCACCATTGGAACTGGTTCTGAGTCTTCCGGTGTTGCTGTTCATCATGGGGTTGATGATCGTTATGGGTACTGCCGGTTCCTGGAAAGTTCGCACGTTGGCGAATTCACGGCAGTCCGTCCTACGCACGCTTTGGCCACGCACCGGTTCAAGCGATCCGCACCCGATTGGTTGGCCGGAGTCCGCCACGTTGGATTTGGATGATGGCTTGCCACCGCTAATGGCGAATGATCCGTATGTCGATTTTACTGTTGTTCGCGGTCCATTACTGGTTGATCCCGAAACGGGAAAATCAATTCCGGTACGCGAGGAACTGTTTGAGATGAAGGACGGGCTGCGGAAAGGCTTAGCCCGCATCCAGCGGGATTTTCCGGTAATGGCCAAGATGCCGCCTCACGGAATCGATATGTATCGCGAACATCTCGTCTTGGACAATTGCTGGCAGTACGAACAAATGAATATTCCCAGCAATCAGACTCGGCGTATTCTATTCCTGTATCCAGTTGATCTTTCGGGGCAGATCCCCGACGAGATCGCAAACTACACGCAGGCAGTTGTTGCCATCCTGATGAATCCGGACGATCCCGTGCTTCGTTTACTCGATCGGAATATGGAACTGCGCTACCCGCCGCCAGCAGGTTTGTCCTATTCGCCTCCATATGGCATCGGGCGATTTCCCGACTACCATTTGCCGGAAGATGGTGGTCTGCGTCGCCGGCTGCTGAACCCCGAACAGGTCTGCTCGATGGATCCGGCCATCATGTTCGAGAGCGTTGAAGAACCGCTGATTAGCGAAATCCAGGGGAAAGAACGACCGCGCAGCAATCTGCGTGATGCTGGGGTCCCCGGCCGAATGACTCGTGATTATTTGAACATGTACCAGAGTCATTTGGACTTTATCGAAAGTCTTGAGAACATACTGAATAGTCCCAACATTCCTCCTGGGATCGTGCAGATGATTCAACAAGCGCTGCCGGCCATGCACAGTCAAAAGGCCAGTTTGGAGACCTGGATTCAACAGCTCGAACGATTCCGAGATTTATTGGTTCCTTAAAATTATGTTTGCGAACCCATCATCTGGCTCCCATTCAACACACTTCGATGTTACGGACGAATTACCTTCAAAGGTAAAGGAACCGCCTAGCTTTGCACGGGTCGCTCGACAACTTCACAGCCGCTCGACTGACTTGTTGGGTATCGCTATTGTTGTCATCGGCGGTTTGATGCTGGGCGGCCAACTGGTTGAGTGGTGGTCGGTCGACCTGGACGAAACGCAATTTCCGATGGAATTGGCACATTCAGTCGCCGGAGCGAACGTTGGTTGGGGAGTCGGAAAAACGCTTGTTTCGATGCAGTTCGGCGACCACCCATTTGCCGTTCAGCGACAACAAGTCCACGGCGATTTCGATCGCGCATTTGACGTGTTGTTGTCACAGTGCCGCGAAACTGTCCAGTCCGACGAATCAATCGGCAATTTCGGCACGGACGATTCGAATCGCGCGGACGTGATTCAGCAGAAACTGGGGCAAAGACTGAACAACATTGCCCCGATCGAAGAACGACCGGGGCAATGGCGACTATACCGTTTGGACCATCCTATGACGACAATTGTCGCAACACGCCTCTGGCCGGATGTGGTGGCACTCGAAGGTCACAAGAATCGATCGGAACCTGGTTCCGCAGTTCGGCAGCGTGTGGTATGCTGGGGTCTGGTGGTTCCCTACGGTAACAACCATTGGACGCTGTATTGGTTTCGAGATTCTCGGCCAATTCCGATGCCAGTGAGCCTTCCGGAATTCCCGATGCCTCCAAATAGCCGGCAGGTGCTGTCGATTCGGGACCAGGCCGGTGGTGTGATTATGGTGTTTGAGGGAGAAGAGGTCGCACGGGCATGGATCATTTTTTTTCAACATTCGTTTTGCAAATACGGCTGGAAGGTCATCCGGCCATGGGAAGCATCCGATGCTGGCTGGTCTTGCCGGTATGCCGCTTCATTTGAATCGTCACCCGCTTGGATTGACGTGATGCTCCGACACGACGGTGAAAGCAGCCTGAGTGGATTCATGCACGTCACAATTCGTCCTACCGGTTCTGTTCCGACGCGAGAAACCGAAGATTGGGGTCGACCATGAAAGGCTTGCAGGGAATTATCATCGCGGCTTCGCTGGGAATTATCGGTGCCATCTGCAATTGGTTCTATATTTCTCGGCAGGCCGACAATTACTCGCGAGTTTCGTTTGTCGCTACAAAGTCCGGCACAAGTCTCAAGTCAGGCGATCGCTTCAAAGCGGAACATTTTTCAAAACTCGAGATCCCTCAGAACCAACTTGGCAATTTGGATGCGGTAGCCGTTAGATGGCGCGATTTGGATGCGGTTCTTGGCATGTTTGCGATAAAAAGGTATGAAGGAAGCGAAATTTTGTTAGCTCAGGATCTGAAAACTCCGGCGCGAAAAGACTTGAACAAGTTGATCGGCAAAGATGAATTGGTCATGTGGCTGCCCGTCGATTCCCGCACATTCAATCCGATGCACGTGAATCCAGGCGATCAAGTGTCGTTCAAGGTGTCTCGGTTTACAGTCGGGAGTCCTTCGAAGCTGAACGGTTCAGATGGTATCGGTGTCGAGGTGGCACCTGTAGGCGCGGGAGACGAAATCATCGGTCCGTTCCGCGTTCTTGCTCTTGGCAACCGAAAGGGCCGACGGGACGTTCAGCAAGCAGCCGGCGTGTCCGCAGGGGCAGAAAACGTAATTGCCATCGCGATCAAGAAACGCGGGAATGAACTGGAACTAAAAGCGCAGCGAATTTCGGAAGTGTTGCACGTGACGAATTTTCGAGGAATCCAATTGTTATTGCATCCGGCACTGAAAGAGGAATGATTGGGAAAATTCGAAACACACGTAGATGACACATAAGGACGACAGTCCGAAACGATACGGTCTTAAAAAACGGACGTTTGATTTTTTTGGATGTCGAGATTCGGATGTCGAATTTATTTGCATACTTTGCGAGACAACAGCTGTAATCAACGTGTTTCCTACCAACGCCAACTCGAGCGGCAAGAATGAAAGTTTGGTACAACAAAGTTCAGGACAGCCGGCGTTCGCGTGTCGAAACGGATGAACCGGTCATCCATATTGGTCGGGACGCCTCGAATAACGTGGTGTTGCAGAGTCCGTTGGTGTCAAAACGGCAGGCGACCGTACGGCAGGAAAACGGGAAACTCCGGCTGGAAAACGTTGGCCTGAATAGTTGCATGGTTGGCGATCGCGAAGTGATGGGCGGCGAAACAATCGAATTGGCCGCTGGCGAAACGGTTCGCATTTGGCCTTTCACGCTCACCTTCGAATCTGAAGAAGCTGCTCCCATCAGTCGCAGCGAGATGGAAGTACACCTGCGGTCGATCATGTCCGATTTAGAGCTGCGAGTACATCGCAAACTGCTTGAGAGGTTCGACCTTTACGAACTGGAAAACAACCGGCTGGGCGACGCCGACAGTATCCTTATGCTGGAGCGAAACATTGAAGACGTCTGCCGAGAGATGGATCTGTTCGGCGAGGAAAACTCGGCGCTCTTGGAAGAAGTCGTTGGGCTGACACTTAAAGACCTGTTGATCAACCAATTGATTCTCGAAACAGATAGGGAGCAACTCGACAGTCTAGCGAAATTGACATACAACGAATTTGACGTCCCAATCACGCTCGTTCCCGAGCGTGAAACCGAGCTGCACAACTTGATGAGATTTGTACGTGAGCGTTTGGGGTTGGAAGGTCAACCCGACTTAAGTGGTCAGATTCAGAAAACGGAATCGAAATTTTCCGATGTCTTTCCGCTGGTCCGTCCGCACTTGCATAAAGAACTAAAAAAATATGTTGTTTTGCGAGCGTTGAAAAAGGATCTCAAAGACACGGTGTTTGGTTTCGGTCCCCTTCAGGATCTGCTGCGGGCGCCGACAATCACGGAAATTATGGTCGTCAAGAGCGATCAGATTTACGTCGAGCGTGACGGTGTGGTCGAATTGTCGGGACGGCGGTTCATTTCCGACAAAGTGACTGAATCGATTATCGAGCGGATTGTCGCGGAAGTCGGCCGTCGCATCGACAAAAGCCAGCCGTTGGTCGACGCCCGTCTTCCCGACGGTTCGCGGGTTAATGCCATCATCCCGCCGCTGGCGGTGCGCGGTCCATGCGTGACCATCCGAAAATTCCCCGCCTTCCGGTTCACCATGGACGACTTGATCGAATCAGGCAGTATCACTTCAGCAGCCGCCAGGTTCTTACGAGCGTGTGTTGTCGATCGACGAAATATCTTGGTCAGCGGCGGCACTGGGACAGGCAAGACGACCATGTTAAACGTTTTGTCCAGTTTCATCCCGCATAAAGAACGGATTGTCACAGTCGAAGACACGACCGAATTGCAATTGCATCAGGAACATGTCGTCACGTTGGAAAGCAAACCTCCGAATGTCGAGGGCGCCGGAGAATATACCATTCGCGACCTGGTCAGGAATTCACTGCGCATGCGGCCCGACCGGATTATTATCGGTGAGTGCCGCGGCCCGGAAGCTTTAGACATGCTACAAGCCATGAACACCGGCCACGATGGATCACTGACTACAGTCCACGCTAACAGCACCGACGATGTACTGAAACGGTTGGAGGTTCTGGTGCTGATGGCTGTCGATTTGCCCGTCGCGTCGATTCAAAAACAGATTGCGTCGGCCATCGACATCGTTGTACAGATCGATCGGATTCCTGGGGGCAAGCGAGCGGTCACGCAGGTTTCCGAAATCGGCGGCTACGATCCTGATCGGAAAGAGTTGATCTGCACTGACATCTTTAACATTCGCGACGCGAAATCATTGCATCCGACTGGTTACATGCCGTCGTTCATCGACTCGCTGATCGAAAAAGATCTGCTCAATCTGGACTTCTTGTACGGAGAGGAGGGTCAAGGGAATGACAGGACAAGTCGAGTCAGAGAAACTATGTAACACGTTAGCCATCTCGCAAAATAGCCGTTCTGCTTCACTTGACTGACGTGTTATGAATACCTTAATTCGACTGTTTCGTTTCGCGTAGAGTGGTGGCGCCCACGCTACATTTTGGAATGTGCCGCAGCACAACCAGAGATATCAATGTTCGAACAAGTGATGGGAACTACAATGGTCGGACTGGCAGTTGCCATATTGGCGCATGCTGGTAGCGACTACTATATGCGCGGCATGGACTTTGTCGAAGCGGACTTTCGCGACAAGCTTCGGCGGTTGCGGGCGAACACTAGTAAGTTGCACAAGATCCTGGTCATCTGGTCATGTGTTGTACTGGGCACGCTTCTGGTGTCTTGGCTTGTCGCCAATTCGCTCCTGTTGGGGCTGATGTCAGTCGTTCTGTTGGTATGCTTGCCCTGGTACCTGCTCAGGCGGATGGCAGAAACTCGTCGGCAGCAGATTGAGGACCAACTGGCTGATGCGATGGTGTCATTGTCAAGCGCTGTCAGAGCGGGGTTGTCGTTAGCTCAGGCTCTGGAAATCCTGGCGCAACAGTCGCCGCGGCCGATTTGTCAGGAGTTTCAACAGATCGTCGGCGAATACCAATTGGGTAAACCGTTGGAACGGTGTCTAGTGGAAGCCAAGCAGCGATTGCGCAGCGAGAACTTTGCATTGCTCGCGGCCGCCATACAAGCCAGTCGGGAAAGCGGTGGTAGTCTGAACGAAACGGTTGAACGGATAGCGCATTCCGTTCGCGAGTTGCAGCGGCTAGAGCGAAAGATTACATCCGAGACCGCTCAAGCTCGGTATTCGGCATTCTATATGGCGCTAGCACCGTTTGCCGTGCTGTCCATCTATTACTTTTTCATTGACCCAATAAATACTGAGCGGTTCTTCACGTCGTTTGTCGGTCAGATGATGTTATGTGCAGCAGTGGTGTTAAATTTTATCGCGTATCTTTGGGCGAGACAAATTTTGAATCCGGAAATTTAGTGTTCCGTTAACATCGAATTTGTCCGTCCTGCGAACACAACAGGAATGGTTTTCATGACGGATCTCGCTTCGCAAATTTTGTTAGCGGTAGCTCCGTCACCGCTACCGACGTTGGCATGCGGGTTCGTGGGTATTGCTGTCTTCGTGCTGACACGCATTATTTTGGTCACACTTCATTCAGAAGATTTGGAACAGGACGACGATTGGCAATACGACGTCAACCGGATCAACGAACTGCGACAACACAGTCTGATCTACCGCGTGTTTCAGCCGGTGATTCAAGCGCTTGCCAAAATCAACCGCGGAGCTTTTCGCGAGCAGCTTCCCGACATCAACCGCGAAACCCAGGCGTCAGGCTTGCCACGGTTCTGGACACCCGAGGAATTTCTAGGCCGCATAGAACTGGTCGCCTTGCTGGCAACTCCGTTTTACATTTCTTTCGGTGTGAAAATAATGGGACCGGTCGGAATTGTTTTGGCGTTTACGGTGACAATCCTGACTGGGTTTGTATTGCGGCGGCGTCTGGCATTTCGGGCACGGTACCGGTTGCTCTTGATCAAGCAGCGAATGCCGTTTCTATTGGATTTGTTGACACTGCTGATGGAGTCCGGATCGACCTTTCTGCAAGCACTGGAGCAATCGGTCGACGAATTCCGCGAGCATCCGGTGGGCGTAGAATTTGGTCGAGTACTGGCCGAAATCAACATGGGCAAGAGTCGCACCGAAGCGCTGCAAGCCATGCGGGACCGGCTGAGTGATGACGAAATTACCAGCATCGTTGGCTCAATCATCCAAGGTGAGGTTCTTGGCACGCCGTTGGCACAACTGTTTCGCACTCAGGCCGATGTGTTGCGCATCAAGCGGACCCAGCGAGCCGAAACGATCGCGGGTGAGGCGGGAGTGAAAATGCTGTTGCCCAACATGTTGGTGATGGCATCGACGGTGATCATCATCCTGGGGCCATTCGTATTGGGTTTCATCTACGAGGACTTTCTGTCATAGGCGACAACTTGACGTGCATTTGCGTAGAATCGACGCTTTCAAAGAGGCCCATAACCGAATTGAGATGAACGAATTCTCACGAATCACTGTCATTTCGGGTCCCGAACGCGGCAAGGTGTTTGAGCTTGCAGAGGAATTGGTCCACATCGGTCGGGCGCCGGAAAATCAGATCACGATTAATGACCCCGAACTGTCCGGTCACCAGGCGAGCATTGTTCGCCGCAATGGCCGTTATGCGATCTACACGCCCATCGAACAAGCGGTCGAAGTGGACGGCGCCGCGATTCCCGCCGGGCGCTGGGTTTGGCTGCCCGAAGGCGTCACGATTCAATTCAGTCGCCGCACGTCCTGCCAAATCACTTGCCGGGCTGATGGTGCAATGAAAACCGTGGGAGATTCATCCGAGGTTGACGTCATTGAGTCAAACGAGTTGCCTGACGGTGCTCCAATGCCTGAAGTTTTTCCGTCTCGAATCGAAGCTGTGCCACCGCCAAAGGCTTCGCCTAAAAAAGAAAAACGTTTCGGAAAGCCGAAACGTGCGAAGAAGAAATCACGCGAAGTTGCCCGTTTCATCACAGACAAACCTGGTGATCCGCTGGTTCAGTTGGGCGAAGACGGGCACATGCCGGAACTGACTCTGGCCGAAGGTCTCGCCCGCAAATCGATAGAAGGTTCAAACAAGAAAACGAATCCATTAGTTTTGTATGCAGTATTGAGCCTGAGCCTGGTATCGTCGTTGGCTTTATTGTTCGTAGACATCGATCCAATCCGATCTTCGGTCCACCAGCGGGAACGGGCACGGCGACACATTGCCCGATTCTACGGCATCCAAGAGAAGCAAATCGAACCGTACCAGCAACTGTTACGCGATGCTCAGTTGGCGGAATCGAGAAACAATGACCTAGCCGCGCGCCGTGCCTATCGTCGAGTCCTCGATCTGCTAAATTCCGAAGACATTAACCGCTTCACCGGACTCACAGGCCGCCGCGCAAACGACGAAGAGCTAAAAAATCTGATTGCCATTCTGCTCCGCGACTGATCGTCGCGCAGGCAGCCGTAAGCAGGACGTAACCGGCCGACCGCTTTACGTATAGTCAATCGGATTCCCGAACAACGCGTCTTTCGTCGCTTCCCCGATGCCTCCTTTCAACGGAGCTTTGGCCTTGCTTTCCGTTGGGGGGATTTCATTCGGAGTATTTGGTTCGTGCTGATCGCTCGATTTCGTTGGCTCATCCTGCGACTTTAGCGACTTTAGTGACAATCGAATGCGGTGCTGATCAGAGTTCACGTCAATCACTTGCACGTCGACTTCCTGGTCGACATTTAACACGTCTGTGACCTTGTTGACTCGCTTGTAGTCAAGTTCGCTGATGTGTACCAAGCCTTCGATACCTGATTCTAATTCGATAAACGCACCGAAGTTTGTCGTCCGAGTGACCTTGCCGTTGACGGTTTGGCCGGACGAGTACTTTTCCGCGACTGTCGCCCAAGGGCTTTGCGCCAACTGCTTCATTCCCAGGCCGATTCGTTTCTTTTCCGGATCGAGCGAAAGTATCTTAACTTCAACACTCTGGCCGACTTGCAAGACGTCGGATGGGTGATTGATTCGAGTCCAACTGATTTCACCAATGTGCAAGAACCCATCTGTTCCGCCGACGTCAATGAACGCTCCGTAGTCTTTGATGGTTTTGACGGTTCCTGTAAACGTTTGCCCCAACTCAATTGCTGACCATAGTTCCTGTTCCTGTTTTTCGCGTTCAATTTCCAAGTAGTCGCGCCGGCTGACGACCAAATTCCGCTTCTGTCGGTTCGCCTCGATAATTTTCACTCGAATCTTCTGACCGACAAAAGGTTTCAGATCATCAACGTAGCGGAAGTCAACCTGACCAGCTGGCAAGAAACCACGAAGAGTTCCGAAGGTGACCTCCAGGCCTCCTTTATTTGTCTTCGTCACCAAACAATCAACGATTTGTCCCGTCGAGACGGCGTCCCAGTTATTTTTTAGGTGCTGCGCCCCGCCGGGCGGATTCACAACAATCAAGCCTTCGGCCGATTCAACCTGATCGACGATAACTTCGAATTCCTGTCCCACCACTGGTGGCTTGGGGGATTCGTATTGCCTGAGCTTAAACACGCCTGGCGAACGATAGCCCAAATCGACAAACACATTATCTCCATGGACTGATTGCACTCGACCCTTCAGTCGAGTGCCTGGTTCCAACGATTCTTCAATCGGTTGTTGGTTCGTTCGCTCGGCTTGGCCGTGCTGATCCATTTGAAGATCGTCGGTAGTCAATTGTTCATCATCAACCATTGCGGCCTGAAGTTCGGCTTCCAGTTCCCTATCGAGTTCTTCGATTTTCGGTGGCAATTCGACTGGCGCGGGACTGCTTTTTATGGACGGCGCAGTCGATTCATCAGTCGTTGTGTGGGCCGCGATGTTTATGTCTGCGCCGGTCGCATCCGAGCTTTTCGTCTCGTCAGCGTTGAGGTGGGCACGTATTGACGCGGCCACTTGCGGCGACTCGATGCGTTCAGGAATAGGCTGTTCAGAACTCATTCCAGGCACTCATTCAATCAGAAAACTTCGTTACGAGCAAATACAATACTCGAATCAGTCCGAAAACTCCACTACGACATCGTCACGAAACGTTTCGTCGATTCATGAATTTCATGTGATCTCGATTCCGTATCACCGGGCAAGCAACGATAATGCTGGGACCATCTTTGGCTGACGGTGCTCATCCCAGCGGTTTGAATTTATGAGGTCTTAGAGTTATGAGCGATGCTGCGAATGAATTCTTGCGGAGCAGCGAGCTGTTGTCGCAAACCGACAGTAAGCTGCTGATCGTTGACGTCCAGGAAAAACTACTGTCTTCGATTCCGGTTGTCGATCGGATGATCGGCAACTGTCGACGATTGATTCAAGGCGCACAGATTCTTCAGATTCCTGTCTACGCGACCGAGCAGTATCCGAAAGGCCTGGGTACAACAACTCAGACACTGGCCGAGTTGCTGGACGACATCCTGGAGAAATTGCGCTTCAGTTGTTCTGAAGCATTGAATTGGGGCAGTGCGGGGGAACAAGCCGATGATCGCCATAAAGTCGTAGTAGCTGGCATTGAGGCTCACGTCTGCGTCCAACAGACGGTGTTGGATCTCATTGCTCGGGGATTCCAGGTCTACGTCCCGGCCGATGCAATCGCCAGCCGGTACAAACTGGATTGGCAAGTCGCATTGGATCGAATGTCACTTTGTGGCGCCGTCGTCACCACGACAGAATCGATTCTATTCGAATGGTGTGAAGTCGCCGGGACGCCGGAATTTAGGCAGATCAGCAAACTAATTACTGAGCAATGACCGTTGTCCTGAATGGTGATTTTTTATGGTCATAAAGTCTCTGTACGTCAATTCGAATCGTCTAAAGGCGCAACGCCGAACAATTCACCGGTGAACAGTCAGTGTGGAATTCGTCCCCGCCAACCGATATTCTATGAACATGTGACTTAGCAGGCCGTTGGATAAGTTCATAGTGACCGAATTCATGCGGTTTGTTCGTAACGAAACCCGATAAATCGGGTTACTACAAACAGGTTTTCAACCGGTTGTAAATCGGCACTTTGGAAGCAGTGTTTGGGTTCTCGGTTTGTTGTTTGTGGACGTCAGCCAATGGCAACCGTGTCAGAAGAAAAGAACGTCGTCAGTTCGGCCACTGCCGGATTCCCAACTGTACGGATGCGCCGCTTACGCACTCATCCCAAACTGCGTGAAATGGTCGGCGAGACGCATCTAAGCGCCAATGATCTCATTTTTCCATTGTTCGTTCGATACGGTGAGAACCGGCGTGTACCGATCGATTCCATGCCGGGCCACTCGCAGGTGACGATTGACTTGCTCGCCGATGAGATTGCCGAAGTCGACTCGCTGGGGATCCCAGCCGTGATTCTGTTCGGAATTCCCGAGCACAAAGACGGCATTGGTAGCGATTCATATGATGACCACGGCGTGGTTCAGCAGGCGGTGCGAGCCATTAAACAAAGCGGGTCAGACGTGTTGATTATCACCGATGTCTGTTTTTGCGAATACACTGATCACGGTCACTGCGGAATTGTGAACGACCGACACGGTGAATTGGACGTGGATAACGATGCCACGCTGCAGATTTTGGTCAAGCAGGCCGTCAGTCATGTTCAGGCAGGGGCCGATGTCGTTGCGCCCAGCGGTATGATGGACGGGATGATCGCCGCCGTACGAAGTGGACTGGATGAAACGGGTTTTGAAAACGTCCCGATATTAAGCTATGCCGCAAAATATTCGTCCGCCTTTTACGGTCCGTTTCGTGAGGCTGCCGAAAGTGCTCCCCAATTCGGCGACCGCCGAACCTACCAGATGGACCCGGCCAATGCCGCTCAGGCGTTGCGCGAAATCGAATTGGACTTGGCCGAAGGTGCGGACATGCTAATGGTCAAACCGGCGTTGAGTTATCTGGACGTGGTTCGTCGTGTCAAAGACGCTCATCCTGGTGTCCCGCTGGCCGCTTTCAATGTCAGTGGTGAATTTTCCATGGTCAAAGCGGCCGCCGGCAACGGCTGGATCGACGAGCAGCGGACCGTTCTGGAGGTCCTGATCTCAATCAAGCGTGCTGGGGCCGACATGATTCTGACTTATTTCGCCAAAGACGCCGCACGCTGGCTGGCGTGATGCGAGCAATGTCCTAAGGCGGACTGTGATAAGTGTATTTTTGTGGCACACTTGTCACCGACTAGGATCCAAAATCGAAATACTCGGCGGACACCATATTTCTCATCGAAGAGACGGAGAACTTTGTTTGGGGCACCGGCGAGTCGGAAACGATGAACAATTGGTGACAGCCAACCGATATGCCACAATTCCAGT
>Ga0310123_10000304_pt1 | contig 44306 bp, 34 predicted proteins | sample CB6_AW_1057_MG_FD_203505 | JGI IMG/M metagenome (GOLD analysis project Ga0310123, IMG submission 203505) | Marine microbial communities from Western Arctic Ocean, Canada - CB6_AW_1057 | ecosystem: Environmental > Aquatic > Marine > Oceanic | place: Canada: Western Arctic Ocean | collected... | reverse complement strand
TGGTGTCGGCAGCACTTCCGCCCCCCCCCCCCCCCAACCGAAGGCAATCCTGCTGTCGTCGTCTATCGTTGCGCTCCAGCGCGGCTTTCGGGCTGGGGTCTGTTTGAAGGTAACGGGAGTTCACAGCAGCCCGTGGCGGGGGTCTTCAGCTACCAGCTCAATACCCCGCTTTTTTCAGACCACACGTCAAAGTACCGGTTCATCCGCCTGTCAGACGGGTTCCAGGTTCGATTTTCCTGTGGGGACAATCATTGCCAAGACATTTGCTTATCCACTTGACATGGCGTATCCCGAGGCGGGTGAGCTGCTGCTCGAAACGCGTATTCAGCAGCACACCAGGACCGGCTGGTATGGATTCTCCTATTCCTTGAACGACGAACAGACCGACGGCTTCCTGACGCTCGATGGTGCAGCTCTTGATGTCAGCTGGATTCAAGCCGATCGAATCGCTATCAAATTTCCAATCCCAACCATTGTGTGACGTGCCACGAGCTCGATGGTGAGTTCGTCCCCCTTGGTCCCACGGCTGCCAACTTGAATCGCGACATCGACGGCGGCCCTGGCAACCAGCTTGCACATTGGCAGGATACCGGGCTGCTGTCGGATGCTCCCGACCTGGAACAGATCCCGGTCATGTCTGTTTACGATGATCCGTCGACCGGCACGGTGGCTGAGCGGGCACGAGCCTGGCTGCATGTCAACTGTGCCCACTGTCACAACCCGCGAGGATCGGCCAGGTCCATCGGGCCAGGTTTGGCGTCTGGAAATCCCCGGTGGCAACAGGCCGCGGTTCCGGGGGAAGCAAGTTTGACATTGTTCCGGGAAAACCGGATGAGTCGATCCTGATGTACCGACTTGAGTCCGATGAACCGGATGTCCGCATGCCGAACCTGTCGCATTCGGAATCGATGGCCCTGGGTTTTGCCTGGATCGATTCGCTGCCTGCCGAGTTGGGTTCAGTCTGTTAACTGCTGAACGATGATGTTAAGCGGCATCAGAGTCGGCTGAATCCCAAACACGGGTTTGGTGCAGACACTTCACGGGACTGGAATCAGGACTACCCCCCATAGCATAAGATCGATGGTATGCCTGACCCGCGATGCACCTCAAATGAAATATCACCGACCGCGACGTCCTCTCCATAACGCTTGATCAAATTGCGCACGGTGATGACCGGTGGTCGTGTCGGTTGGTTCAATGAACGTCTTACCTCCGCGACACGCGTGCGCTTATGAATCAGTTCACCGGCCGCGACTTCCACTCCTGATACCGGAACAGCAGGTCATTTCTGTTTCCTTTGAACAGCCAGATTCGTCCCGCCACGGTGCGTGTTTGTCGAGGCTTCAGTATACCAACGTGAGCACTCAGGTGCATACATTCCCAGGGATTGTGTCCTTGAGCTGATAGAAATCGATTCCACGCGATGCCGGTAACCCAAGTCGCGTCGGTGGATTCGCGGATGATCAGTCCGTCAATCGCATCGACCTCGGATGTCGGCCATTTGGAGCTCCAAACAAATTTCTCGTCATCGGCCTGCGCGTCGATCGCCTTGCGCAACTTGGTGTTGTAATGGATCTCGCGCGGTGCTTTGATAGCCGGTGGCTTCAGGCCGTCAGCCGAATGAAACCATGAATTCGTATTGGTGAATTGCCGATTTTGCGTCGCCCGTGGACCGGGATTGAAGCAGGCGATCATCGATGCCAGTTGGGGCCACGTACGATCTGACTGGTTGGTTACCTGCAGGGTCAGTTCGGCACCGTCGGCAACAGCTCGCATGTCTAGAGACAGCCCAGGGTTCTCGGACTGGATTTCAGTCGCCATGTGATCATCATGCACGATGACGCGGTTTTTCCACGTTCCGTTTGTGTGCTGGCCGGGCTTCATCGCTCCGAACATGTGCCATTCTTAGAACCACAAGTAGACACGCATGTCCGCTTGATCGGTGGAATCGACCGAGACACCACGATCCCACTGCGACAACCGGGTTTGGGCCAGTAAGGTCGCCGGAACAGCGGAGGATGCACTGAAAACAATGGCGAAGATGAATTCCAATCGCGGTTTCATGTAATTGCGCTTCATAACGTGTTTCGATGTTCGTTGTGATGTGACCGCGTCTGCTGTTTCATCGGTTGGATCGACGGTGATATGCATCGTTGGCTTCACGACTGAGACACACGTTTTGGCGGATCACGATTATTAAGTGGTGGGGACTGATTGGGTTCCAGTATGGGATCGTACGTTCGATCGGCAAGGCGGTCGTGGTGTTCCTCCTTTTGCCGCCGCAACCAACTCCGGATTCTCGAATAGTTCCCAGGCGGACGCGGCCAAGACCGCCTTACCCAGCAGCTTGACGGGCGGTCAGCATTATAAATTCATGTTTCTTCGTGAAGTCATCGAGTCTCATGGCTCACCTCCGTTCTCATTTGCAACCCTCGGACTAATACCTTCCGCTCTGTAAATAGCTGCTCTCTGTTCATGGCAGTTTCCTTATAAAGTGACTGCTGAAGAAATAACTGGTAGGTGAAATGTGCTTTTTCTGTCGTGTTCAAATACTGGCAAATCACTGGTTTTGGCGAGAAAATCCGTGTTTTTTGTCGACAACATGCAACAAAACGCATGATTTTTCTGTGATTACAGAGAGCATCCACGGCGCATGTGGAGTGTCAGGAGGGGGCAGAGGAGCGTGAGCACAAAATATCGCTCAACTTTGCATTTAGCCCCGAGCGCTAACCACCTCACGGCTAAAGAAAAAAACAAAGCGGGGAGGGGGTTGCTAGACAAAAGCTGACGTGGGCATGTTCAAAGGGCTCCAGCTGTGCCGAGCCAAGCAAAAAACCACATCACCGTCCATCCGAACCAGGAACCGAAATGATAAACCAGAATAGAAAGTGAAAAGTCTCGCCTCTTGATACGGCGCACGTTCAGCACGATCAAGTAGACTCCGTAGGGAAGTCCACTGAAGGCCAATAGGGCACAGATACCTACTCAGTAGATCATCAAACTGCCTTGGCACACGATCAAATGTAATCAGTCCCAGAAAAACAAGACTGAAAACGTTCATACCCGCCGGAAACCAGACGTCAAACGACTTCGGGGACCGCAAGAGACTCAAAATGCCACACACGATCACGGTGTAGAGACTGAGACTTAACGCGAGATAATACGGGTCTAGTGAGCTGTTCGTTTCGCTCACCTTTACGACGGTTAGAGCACCAGCAACAACGGCTGTCCACAACAGCGTCTTTCCGATAGAAAACTGGGGCTTTCGCCCTTCGGATTCCGGTGGTGTTGAAACCGGCTGTGGATTGTCCTGGAAATCGTTCATGTGCGGCACACTCAGATCAACAAGATTAGAAGGAATGTGAGTCAGGGATTTTCAGTGGTCTCTTCTTGCTGCTTCTGAAACGCAGACAGGAATTCATCGAACTTCAAATTATTGACCGGACCGATCTTTTTCCCGGTCGCAGATGCAGAGAATACCTCTTCGTTGTATTCGAATTTTTTAGCTGCAATTCACAAGTTTCTGGCTCAACTTGATGAATCTGAAAGTCGAACTTAACGCCCGAGGGGAGGGGCGACCTGTTTTATTACGACCCTGCGCGTGTCTGGATTCCAACGACTGTGCCTAATGATGGTCTCGCTGGGAGCCTGTAATCTGTCTGCAAAAAAAACGAGATCACTGTCGAAGTAACTTGTATTATGATAACACTTTCAGTCTCTCCCTGACGAGTAGCGCTTCGAATGCCCTCGATTGAGAGACCTTTCTCTTTCCACCGGGCCACATTCAGCTCCAGAAACTTGGACGGATCCGTGCCGGGCAAACCTTCCGTGCCCACAAATCTCCATTGCCCAGTACGTATTTCCAGCACCTCGGTTATCTGTTCGGCTCTAAGAGCAATTGCCTTTTCTGACTCAAAGGGGATCGACCGCACCCTCCTGTGCCGCACAATCCACCACCAGCATGGCGAGCTGCGTCCGCAACAGCCTCAAGTACCAATACTGGCGGATGACCGAGCCATGCCGGGACTGGAACACGGGTCCAAAATTCAATTTCTCCTGGCGCAAAGACTACTTTCCCTAGTTCACTATTGCGGCCGCCCACTTGCTCTGCCGGTTCTGTGGCGAAGAGTGGCAGCATATGGGCGGTTGCTCGTGGCCCTGCGCCTCGCACGACGTGTACGACTGGGATCAGCCCGCCTGCCCGTGAGTTTGCGCCGGAACAAGTCATGAACCTGAATGACACTCAGACCGCAGAGTTCGAGGAGCGCGGCTACCTGTTCTTTCCGGGCTTGTTAGACGCGGGTGTCGTCGCCGCCCTTCAGAACGCGATGCCGGAAGTCCTCGGCCGTTCCGGCCCGGAGGTCGTCCGCGAGACTGGAGATACGACCGCCGCACGGCTGGTCTTCGGAGCGCACGTGTTCTCGGAGTCGTTTCGGCGTCTCTCGCTGAGTCCTCATGTCTTGAATCCGGTTCGTCAGCTCTTAGAAGAAAACGTGTATCTCCATCAAAGCCGGCTCAACCCCAAGCAGGGCTTCGGCGGAGGCAACGCGTGGGACTGGCATCAGGACTATCCTCCGTGGCACAAGATCGATGGGATGGCTCGGCCGCAGTGCATCATGGTGTCCGTGTTTATCGACGACTGCACCGCGGTCAACTCGCCTCTCTTGGTCGTGCCGGGCTCACAGCGGCACGGTCTTCTCGAATCCAGGCTCCACGACGAAGCAAAGGGAAAGGGATATGAACTGCATCATATCGACCATGCCACGTTGGAACGTCTTGCCGATGAGAGCGGGATCGAAGCGCTGGTTGGACCCGCCGGTTCGGTCGCCTTCATCCACTGCAACGTGCTGCACGGTTCGGCGAACAACGTCTCCCCGTGGCGGCGAGCGATCATGTATTTGATATACAATGCGGTGAACAATGCGTGCACTGGTACGCAACGCCCCTGGTATCAGAACAACCGCGATTTTTCACCGCTGCAACCACTGGATGACGATTGTCTGAAGGAACTGACCTGACAAATGGCGGATGCCCGTAGAGATCCTGAATCAGCCTCGTTAAATTGGCAGGAGTCCGAGCCCCGTCGCAACAATCCCGTTCCATCGTTGGGAGACACTATCTATGAATGTCTATGGAGTTGTGGCGTCCCTGCTGCCTGTCATTCCGGCAATTGTCGCGGCCGAATCGACGACGCTCAATCATGTGAATGTGTTTAGTGCCGGGGAAAAGAGCTACACCGCGTTTCGAATTCCGGCACTCGAAACGGCACCGGATGGATCGTTGCTGGCAGTCTGCGAGGCGCGGAAGCACAATCGGTCGGATCCCGGCCATAACGACAACGACATCGATCTGGTCATCAAGCGCAGTCAGGACGGCGGGAAAAACTGGTCCGGACTGACAGTGATTGATGATCCCGGTGAAAAGTGGTCGGCATGTAATCCGGCTACCGTAGTGGATCGCCAACAGGCTCGAGTATGGCTGTTTTATTGTCGAACCAAGCCGGGCCGCAGCAGTGCCACGGCACGGCCTGGAACGAACGATGCTCAGGCATGGGTTCGATACAGCGACGACAACGGTGAAACCTGGTCAAAACCAACTGACCTGACCCGCGTTTCGCGCGATTTTTATAAATGGGGTGGCAGTTTTTTTGGACCGGGTGGCGGCATTCAGGATCGTAACGGACGGCTCCTCGTACCACTGTCCAGAACGACAGGGCAGCGTAACGCCGAAGGTAACATCGTCAGTGGTACGTGGAATGCGTTCGTGATCTACAGCGACGATCATGGCAGCACCTGGCAGCGGGGCGCGACGTTGCCCGAACGCGACTGGGGCGACGAGAACCAATTGGTTGAGCTGGCTGACGGTCGTATCCTCATGGACGTTCGTCAGGATAATGGACCGCACAGGTGGCTGACGACCAGTGCCGACGGCGGCCTGATTTGGTCGGTTCCCAGGGTCGGCCAGCAGGTCACGCCTGTGTGCTGCTCGATCAAACGCTATACGCTGGTGTCAAACGGCGATGACCGCAATCGCATTCTCTGGACAGGTCCGAGCGGACCGGGGCGCCAAAAACTTGTCGTACGCCTGAGCTACGATGAGGGCAAATCATTCGGAGGCGAGAAGCTGATCACCGAAGAAAAGGCTGCCTATTCGGACATCACGATTCTGCAGGACAAATCGATCGGAGTTCTTTGGGAACGCGGCGGTTATCAGTACATCACCTTCACTCAGTTTGATCTCGGGTTTCTTGAACCGAATGAATAGATCGAGAAGCCGCACACAGCACTACGGTTTCTTCGGATAATCGAAATCCAGCAGCCTCGCCTGATCGACACATGACCATTGAGTGGTTTGAACGACCAGCACGCCACACGTTGGTACATTTTCAATCGACGTGTCGGAAAACCTGTTGGCAAGCTGAGTCATGGTCGGGTTGTGTCCCACAACCATCGCTGTTTGCCATTGATCCCGGAAGTCGGAAACGATTTCCAGTACGTCCGGAGGTTCAGCACCGTACAGTTCCTCGTCAATGATAATGTCATTCCCGTATCTGACTGCATTTGCGACTGCCTGGGCCGTTGCGCGGGCTCGCACCGCCGGGCTGGAAACGATGATGTCCGGGATCAGTGACCGTTCAAACAGCCGTCTGCCCATGTCCGGTGCATCCCGGAGTCCGCGCTGGTTCAGCGGACGATCGATATCGTCCAGATCCATGTCCTTCCAACTGGATTTCGCATGGCGCAACAGCAGCAGCGTTTTCGAAGATGGCAAGGGTCTTCCCGGTTTGATGTGACTGGTTCAGACTGGACCACGACGAGTGAAACGATTGGGGTGGCTACCTTGTATCAGCGTCTGTTGACAAAATTTTTCGTTCGCTTGCTATATCTGTCCGACTTGGTCTTCTTCTCATACTTGGTCTTCGCCTTTGTCAGTGTCTGCACCGTGTGTTCCTCTTCCGCTCCCAAAATGTGTCACTTAAATATGTCCGGGTCCGAGGGAAATCGGGACCAGCCCGACCTGCAGGAGGAACATTACCTGAACCTTCCTCGCGAGCAGTCTCGTGACCCTGTATGCGCACCTCATAACTGTATAAATTCCACGACCCTGGAGTAACGTGCCGTGCGTCAACTGGCTTGCTCTGCAGCAGGAATTTTAACCGCGGCTCTTGTTCTCATGGCTGGCGCGGCGGCGCGCATCGACGAGGATGAAACGCCGAACTTCGAACTGGACGTTCAGCCCCTCCTGCAAAAGCATTGCAGCGATTGCCATGCTGACGGAAAACGGGAAGCAAGTCTGGACGTTCGTACTCCGCAGTCACTGCTGCACGGCGGTGACAGTGGTGCTGCCATCGAACCCGGATCGGCTGAGAAGAGTATCCTCTTTCAATTGATCCTCAACGGAACAATGCCGCCAAAGGGCCGCACGCGCATGACGCTGCTGGAACAGGAAGTCATTCGGCGGTGGATCGACGGTGGAGCGCCAGCTAACAGGAAATACGACACCGACGCACCCCTGCAACGTTCGTACATTACTGAAGAAGATCGCCAGCATTACGCCTTTCGCAAACTGATTCGAAGCAACGTGCCCCCCGTGGCGTCTACAGATCGAATTCGTACGCCCGTCGATCGGTTTGTGCTGGCAAAACTGGAAGACAAAGCTCTGGATTTTTCGCCGGACGCTCACCGGCTGACGCTGGCGCGGCGCGCCTGGTTTGATTTGATCGGCCTGCCACCGTCACCGCACGAATTGCAATCGTTTCTTCTCGACCATCGCGACGATGCGTTCGAACATCTGGCTGATCGTTTGCTCAGTTCGCCAGAGTTCGGAGTGCGATGGAGCAGGCATTGGCTGGACGCTGCCGGGTATGCGGATGTCTACGGTTCAGACGAAAATGCACCAACCATTCGTGTACCACCAGGTGGCTGGCGCTATCGCGACTATGTGGTCAGCAGCTTCAATCACGACAAACCTTATGACAAATTTCTGGTCGAACAGGTGGCAGGTGATGAGCTGTCCAGTTGGCGAGAGGCAAAAGAGTTTACTCCCGAAACAGTTGAGCAGCTGATTGCAACCGGATTCCTGCGGACAGCGATTGACGACACCGATCAAAGCGTACTGAATATTCGAAGCAACAGGTTCGCCGTCATCTTCGATCAGATGGAGATCTTCGGTACGAGCGTCCTGGGCCTGACTCTGCAATGCGCCCGGTGCCACAGCCACAAGTTCGATCCAATCCCGTCACGAGATTATTTCCGACTTGTCGCGAACTTTACGCCCGCGTTCAATCCGGACGCCTGGGTCACGCTGGATGAACGCGTCCTGCCGGATGTTCCCGCGTTAGTGGCCGGCGAAATTGATGCACACAATGCGGAATGTGTTCGGCAAATCGACAGTCTGCGGCAGAAGCTGGATGACCTGGATTGGACCGTGAATCTGCGACTCTTTCCCGAAAATCTGAAATTCATCAAACAAACGGATCAAGAGGCAGTCAAACTCGCATTCAAGCCCCCCGCGAAACGATCGGATGCCGACAAGGCCACTCTTGCCGGATATGCCAATGAACTGTCCATCACGGACGACGAACGAAAAAGCGTACGCTCGCAGGAAGAGCGCCATGAAGTGACACAGCTCAATGCTGAAATTGTCAGAATCGAATCGACGAGACGAGAGAGTTACGGCACTATACAGGCGCTCTTTGATACCGGTCCGCCGTCGATAACCCGCATGCTTGTTCGCGGACAGGTCGATGTGCCCGGGCGTCCGGTTCGACCCGGTTTTTTGAGCGTGCTCTGCAATTCCGAACACGACGCTTTGACTCCGCTTTCAATTGTCAGTTCAAAGACAAGTGGACGTCGGCTCGCTGTCGCCCGGTGGCTGACCAACCCGCAGTCACCTGCGAGCGGTCTGGTGGCACGAGTGATGGTGAATCGGATCTGGCATCATATTTTTGGCCGTGGCATTACAGCAACGCCTGGCAACCTCGGTATCGGCGGGGCACTGCCAACTCATCCGGAATTACTGGACTGGCTGGCAGCAGAATTTGTTGACAGCGGCTGGCGGATCAAGCCTCTCATCAAACTGATGATCTGTTCCACCGTCTACCGCCAGGCGTCGACAAGCGCAGCCTCGCAGAATGAACCGCTCGTTCACCACGCCCAATCCAGCGATCCGGACAATCATTTGCTCTGGCGGATGCGACTGCGGCGTCTTGAATCCGAGGCTGTGCGCGACGCGGTTCTTGCAGTGAGCGGCAGTCTGGATCATGCACTTGGTGGCAAACCGGTGCCGATCAAAGTGCTGAACAATGGCAGGATCGTCATTGCCGACGAACAAATGACAACGCCCACGTCGCGGTGGCGACGAAGTCTATATATTCTGAGTCGTCGCAATTACCACATGCCGATCTTCAGCGTCTTCGACGCTCCGGACATGACCACGAACTGCACGAACCGTGAGAGATCAACGGTGGTGCTGCAGTCACTGACGATGCTGAATGACGAATTTGTTCAGCGACAGGCGGTACTGTTTGCCGAACGACTTGTCGAATCGGCTCCACCCGACAAGCAGATCCCAATGGCCTTTCGAATCGCACTTTCTCGCAGTCCCACCGAGCGTGAGAGCGAATTGAGCCGTCGGCTGTTTGTAGAACAGACGCAAAACGAGGCGCAAGCCGGTACTCCTTTGGACCAATGCGCTAAAAAGGCACTGGAAAATTTTTGTCACATGCTTCTGAATACAAACAGTTTTCTCTATGTGGAATAGTTCAGACAGCCGCACTTCCGCATCAACGCCAACAAAGGAAAGTGCGAAGTAAGAGCGAGTGTGTTTGCCGCGATTGATTCATTCAGCCGCATTTCGAGCCTGTATTGGCAGAAAAGGAGCCAAGTCCAATTTCCCGGTTCATCATTTTTTCAGAACCCCGACTTCTTCCGGAAACCTGGGCGATCAGGAGAGTTCGATGACTTTTCGTCAGTTCACTCAGCCGGCAATATCTCGGCGACAGATGCTGAGTATGACAGGTTTAGGCTTTGGATCACTGGCACTGTCCGGGGTAATGCATGAGGATGGCCAGGTCTCCAGCCGACTGAATCTCCCCCTTGGACTGGATCCAAGAGCGCAGCATTTTCCGGGCCCGGCCAGGACCGTTATTCAACTCATGATGACGGGCGGTCCGAGCCATATGGATCTGTTTGATCCTAAGCCTGTGTTGCAGCAACGGAATGGTGAAATCTTTGAAACCCGGATCGATGCGTTTCAAAACGGCAGTGAGCCCAACAAACTACTGGGCAGCCCGTTCAGATTCAGAAAATACGGCGAGTGCGGCATGGATTTGTCAGAGCTAATGCCGCACCTGGCAACCATTGTCGACGATATCTGTTTTGTGCGATCATTTGTAAGTGTTCACAACAATCACACCGAAGGAATTGTCAACCTGGCGTGTGGCAAGATGTTCATCGGACGGCCAACGCTCGGTGCCTGGGTCAGCTACGCCTTAGGCACAGAAAACCACAATTTGCCGTCGTTTGTTGTTCTGAGGGACCCCGACGGATATTCGACGAGCGGCGGATTGATGTCGAAGAATGGCTGGCTGCCGGCGCTTTATGGCGGTACGGAATTCAGCTCGCGCGGCAACCCCGTACAGAACCTTACGCCGGCCATCCCTGTCCTCGATTCGGTCCGTACCTGTGGTCTGAAGTTCCTGCACGAACTAAATGAAGAGCATCGACTAAGGTACCCAGCCGAGTCGGAACTGGAAACACGGATTCGAAACTATGAGCTGGCGGCCAGAATGCAGATGACGGCCACGGAAGTGCTCGACATTTCGCAGGAAACGGCGGCGACTCAAACGATGTACGGACTGGATGTCAGAGAGAAGGAAAACTACGGCACACGCTGCCTGATGGCTCGGCGGCTGGTCGAACGCGGCGTGCGTTTTGTGCAGGTGTTCGCCAGTAAGGGACAGGCCTGGGATCACCACAGTGGTCTGAAGCGTGGCCTGACAAAAGAATGTTTTGCGACGGACCAGGCGACGACCGCGTTGATCGTCGATCTCAAACAACGCGGTTTGCTGGACCGTACTGTGGTAATGTGGGGAGGCGAATTTGGCCGCATGCCCGTCGCCCAAAGTGTCGATGGCCGCGACCACAACAAACGTGCCGGCACGTGTCTGCTCATTGGTGGCGGATTCCGGGGCGGCTGCATCTACGGCCGGACCGACGATGTCGGCTACACGGTCGTCGAAAACCGTCTGACGGTTCCGGATATGTTTGCAACGATTATGCACCAGCTGGGACTGGATCATCAACGAGTGGGATACGGGCACGCAGGTCGGTTTGAAGACGCGACAGATTCTGTGGTGAGTGAAGCACAGGTCCACGAAGGCATCATTCACGGCCCGCTGCACGGCTGAGCCATCTGAAAGAACTCGCACCCACGACCTGAGCCGGGCTCTTTGAGTTGTGTCACCAAACGAATGTATTACGAGACTTCGTCAGTCGATGATTCCAGAAAATCCTGAAGTCCGCATTGAAACTCTGAGGTATTTGGATGGAACAGTTCCGGTACAGAAAACAACAATCGCTTTGTCGGGGAGTTGAACAATGACGGGATTCGAAGGGCGAGTAGCGCTGGTCACCGGCGCCGGTCGGGGAATTGGACGCGCTATCACCGAGGCACTGGCTGCCGACGGATGCAGGGTTGTCGCCGCTGCCCGCACAGTCGACGAGCTGCAATCAGTGGTCGACGGCATCACAGACGCGGGTGGCAGCGCCGTCGCACTGCAGGTCGATCTGTCGGATCGAGATCAGACGCGGCAGCTGCTTGATCGAGCCGCCGATCAGGCCGGTCCCGTTGACATTCTTGTCAACAACGCTGGTGTCGGAAGCAGCGGAGATCCAAGGCCGTTCATTGAGTTTCGGGAACAGTACTGGGATCTCTCACTGGAAGTAAATCTGACGGTTCCGTATCTGCTGACGAAGCTGGCGCTGCCACACATGCTGCAGCAAAGCTGGGGGCGTGTGATTACGGTCGCATCGATCAATGGTCGTCGCCCTGCCCTGCATGCCAGCGCGTACACAGCGAGCAAACATGGTGTCATCGGACTGATGAGAGCTGTCGCACTGGAGGTCGCTGCTCAGGGAGTAACCGTGAACTGCATCTGTCCCGGACCGGTGAAGACACTGATGAATGACCTGCGTATCAAGTACGACGCCGAACGACTCGGCAGGGACCTGGCCGAACATGAGCACAAACTGACGCCAGTCGGTGGACGACTGGTGCCGGAAGACATTGCTCCAATGGCCGTCTACCTCGCCAGCGACGCAGCCCGCATGATCACTGGTCAGGCCTACAACATTTGTGGCGGCGTCGACATGGCCTGAGATCACGACAACATCCATGATTCTGTCGGGGGCTCTCCAAAACTGTACCAGTGGATGTGAGAGAATCAGCCGTTTCTTCTTCGACGAACTCCCGAAAACAGCGTCACTCTACCCCGGTAAAGTCCGGAAACCGCACCAATTGCCAGCTGTGACGCGGGGTGGGCAAGTTCACTGCTTCCCCAAATTTCAGAGACCGGGTCACTGTCGTTTCCTGTGATCTTCCCTGGAGACCACCCTAGCGATGAAGCCGGACGGACAGGCGCTGCAACCTGTGTCCGAACCGTTGACGATCAACTTTCAGTTTTGCACGTCGGTATGGCTACCGCTGTCGTGGACGACAAGGAACAGCTGTTGTGGTGACGAATTTCATACCCTGGTGCGGACAAACTGATCATCCAGGTGTCTCGGTACTCAAGTCCCATTTCCCCAATGTTCGAAGCCGGGTGGCTGTGGGCACAATAGGCGGATGACCATCAACGACCCAATCCGTTATCTCCTGCTGGTGACCGAGTCGCGACACTTTGCGGACGCGTTCGATTCCGTCCCAAAAGAAGAAATTCCGGACGCCGGCCTGATACAGCATATGAGCTTTGCGGCGATACTGCTCACTGGTGAGATTGCGAGGCATCATGTTGGGTGCCAGGTGGCAATTTGTCCCTTTCACCAGTGATAGAAAATACGCAATGTCATCGGGTTGTTCCCAGGCAGGCGCGGAACTGTTCAAACGCACCGAAGAGGAGTAAGGGATGATCGTGTCGACAAGCCCTTCTTTGATCCATGTGCTGAGGTCCATTCCGTGCAGTAGGTTTTCTTCTTTGCGAAACACGACGGCCGAGATTATCAGTCGCTTTGACCGCTTCTGTTTCTTTGCCACAGCATCCAGTTCTGCGCGCAGTTCGCGCATGAACTGCGTCAGGACCTTAGATCGATAGTTCAGCCATCGCTGATTGCCAGGATCAAGCTTGCGAGGGTCTTCATCAAACAGCGCCGTGAATTCTGCAACTAAAGGCGCCTCATAGGCAACCAGCGGCGGACGCCGGTTATAAAGAACACAGACTCCGTCGATTGGATACTCGGCTAATTCCCGAAACAGTGAGATCACGTAGCGACAGGTTTCGGGAAAGGTATACGAGATGCGAGGCAGCTTGTTCCCGTCCCGGTCCACACAGAGCAATTCAGGATGTTTTCGCGCAAACTGACCATACAGATCGTCATGCGGCGGCGGATAAACAAAACCCGCCGTGCGATACGATGCGTGCAGTTCCAGGCCAAGGTCATGAGCAAACTCAACGGCGACGCGCAGCGGGTCAACCTCGTTGCGGTGATAGGCCTCCCATGTTACGGCCCAATCACGGTCGATCTTTCGTGGAAAGAAAACGTCATTCGTCCCGTCCGTATCACGCAGCGGAGCAGCATAGTCCCCACCAATTTTTGAGAAATAAAGGACGCGATCACCGCCACCGGCCTCCCAGTAGACACGGTCGACATCCGTGTGCCGCAGTGGCTCGAGATATTTGAGCAGCTCCTGTCTGGAGCCGGTGACGTTGGAAAAATGCGCGTCGGTGTGGACAAACAATCGCCTGGTGTCGCTGCGTCGGCGGTCGGCGTGAAGCGCGGAGATTTGTTCATTGGAAAGCGGTATCAGTTTGATGTATGCCACCCATGCGTGACGTACCTGGGGCAGACTGATCTGCCGCAAAATGATCCTGCGGCCGGTCAGATCGACGGCCTTCCAGAATATCTCGTCTATCCAGTTCTCCTGATGGTCCTTCTCACCAGGCCGTCCTTCCAGTCTGGTAAAGGCGGGGTCATCCGTCAGCTTTACATGGACCTGTTTCGCCTCTTCGAATGGTTTGCGATAGATCCCAACGTAGATTTTGTGCCAACCACTGCGTTTAACGGGATACGTAACATCGGGTGCTTCACTTTCTTCGGTCGCCACGAGCATGCTGCCCTGGACGGTGTCAGCCTTGTAGTCAATGGTTCGCCAGACACCGCGCTTTGCACGTCCTGAAATCGCTGATTCTGGCTGGCAGTTGTTCAGATCAGACAGATAAACGACCTTCGACAGTGGCCGCTGATTCTGACGAACATCATCTGATCCATCAGAACTTGTACCAACTCCGGGCGCAAGTCCCGCGAGTACCATGATTATGAAAGTATGACGGGTATCAAGTCTGTTTGTCATTGATCTGCCCAACACAAAACGAGTTATACGGACTGCGAATTGTACGAGTTCGAGGTAACGCTCTCGGCACCTCACGTCACAATTCGAGCCTTCGCCAAAACAAAAGTTGATCGTAAGACTGTCCGATACCGCTGGTTCAGCAACAACCGCCTGGCTGCCGAAACGAAAACGTCGGAGTGATTCCGGGATCTCCGCAGTGAATACCCAAGCATGAACTGGATCACTGTCCACACCGTCAACGCCGGATCGAATCTGGCGGCAACACTGACTTCACTGCGGGACAACAGAAAATGACGATCCTCGCAATTTCTTTAGAACAGCTGCCAGTCGAGGATCTCACGACCTGATCTTACTAATGTTCACTTGGGAGGGAGATCGGAGCAAAACTCAGACCAGTCTGCTGTGAGACTGGTGACGACAGAACAATTCCGTTTTAGTGACACGCGAATTAGGACTGAAATGGCCACCATGTCATCATTTTTCGGTTCCTGACACCGTTTTGACCCGAATTTTGGTTTCACCGTTCGTCACCACATCCAACAGAAACTTCGAGGCAAATCATGGGACTCATCAACACGGCAGTGCCTGTGCCGGCCGGGTGGCAACTTACGGTCCGTATCCTTGCGGTCGCGAATCTGCTCATCGGGTTGTCCGTAACGGCGAGCGAACCGTTTTCGACAGCCGTCTATAAACATGGTACTGACGGTTATCATACATATCGTATTCCGGCACTCCTCCTGACGCAGAAAGGGACACTTCTGGCCTGGTGCGAAGGACGTAAGACATCCGGACGCGACCACGGAGACATCGACCTTGTTCTAAAACGCAGTGCCGACCGTGGGAACTCCTGGACCCGAATGCACCCGATTTATGAAGAAGGCAGCGATGCAAAGGTCACGATCGGCAATCCATGTCCGGTGATCGACCAGGGGACCGGCCGTATCTGGATGCCGTTCTGCCGTGACAATGACGACGTACTGGTCATGTTCAGCGATGATGACGGCAGGAGCTGGAGTACACCGGTTGAAATCACCGACGACGTCAAAGCAGATGACTGGGTCTGGTACGCGACCGGACCAGGCATAGGCATTCAGCTTCAACGCGGAAAATACACAGGCCGGATGGTAATCCCGTGTGATCACAGTATTGAGCGTAACGGGAACCGCGTTATGGTGTCTCACGTCTTCTACAGCGACGATCATGGAAAATCGTGGAAACTCGGCGGGTCGCTGGATATCCACACCGATGAATGTCAGGTGGTGGAACTGGCTGACGGCACACTGATGCTAAACGCCCGAAATTACTGGGGACATAACGGGGGGCGCCCGGATCGCGGCGGAAAGCGGGCCGTTTCGTACAGCCAAGACGGTGGAGACACGTGGTCCAAACTTGAGTTCGACGAAACCCTGATTGAACCGATTTGCCAGGCGAGCATACTCAACTATCCGGCGAAACCGAAACACCTGCTGTTCTCCAATCCGGCATCGCAGACCACCAGACAAACAATAACAGTGCGACTCAGTCGCGATGAAGGCAGGACCTGGCCCGTGAAGAAGCTGTTACATGCCGGTCCGGCCGCATATTCGTCTCTGGTCGCGTTCCCCGATAGTTCGATTGGATGTCTTTATGAATCTGGTGACGAGGGCGGCAGACGAGATCGAATCACGTTTGCGCGTTTCAGCCTGAAATGGCTGACAGAGTAGAGTAAAAATCGCCCGTCGAGAGACGATGGCGTACGCCAGGAGCATCGCGTTCGCACACCTGACGCCCGGATGGCTTGGTCCCCATCGAGCGTCCGGCCTCTTCAGGGTCGATCCGAAATTTGCCCATTTGTGTCACCGATGATTCTCCGGAGTTCGCACGTTGAAGTTGTGAACACACCATCGACGCCGGCGTCAATCATTCGATCGACATTCTCAGGTCGATCAGCGCCGGCGACCCACACCGCAATACCGGCATGGTGAAATCGACTGACGATTGTCGGTGTCAGCTGCTGCCAGGGCTCGGGCGTGCAGGCCACGACACGCAGTTGCTTCAAATGAACAAACATTTGTGACAAATCGTGTTCTGAAAGCGAAACACGCAGCACGCACTGAATTCGTGGATCGATCTGTCTCAATCGCTCGATTTCGGTATCGTTCCCCACGCGAAACACAACACGGTCAAAGGCCTGAGCCTGACTGACAACTTCGATAACCGTCCGGGCATCTTCAGGAACTTTGACATCGAGCAGAACCGTTTTGTCTTTGTCGATGATGACATCGAGAACTTCGGTCAGCACTGGAACGCGTTCTCCCTCGAAACGTCGTGCACCGGTTTTGGGGTCCACGTAGTTCAAGCCTGCATCAAGCTTTCGTACATCGGCGAACGCCAAGTCAGCGATGCTTCCGGTTCCGTTGGTGGTTCGCGAAACATCATCATCGTGCATCAGGACAGCAACGCGGTCTTTAGTCAGCCGCACATCGAACTCCAGCAGTGGAACGTCAAGCTCCAGGGATTGTTTGATTGCAGCCATTGTGTTTTCAGGTCCGGGACCACCCGCGAAAGCGATTGCCTGAGTGCGAGACGAAAGAAATCTGTTGTTGGATTCCGCACGGGCATTTTCCCGGTCCGTCATCTGTCTCCTGCGTAGTCGGCGCTGCATATCGTCTTTCCGCAGTTTGACGAATTCCTGCTCCACACGGTCTCGGGCCGCCGGGCACCGGTTGCCCGCTGAGGCGATCGTTATTTCTCCAAAGGTCACTGCCTCCTCCTTGCGGTCGACAGCTGTGATCTGACCATTGTTGACGATTAGAGTGACTCCCACATTGGCTTCGATAACCGGGACACTGTTCTCCCGACCGCGGTTCAGCACCGCTTCGTCCTGGGATTTCGAACGCGATCCCATGGCCGGAATGATCAAAAACTGTGCACCATCTAAAACCGGAATTTTTGCCAATTTCGGGTTCCAGCGGTCGTTACAAATCAACATCCCACAGCGTCCGAACGGTGTGTCAAATGCACGACTTTTACGGCCCAGGCGGTTGAACCACCACGACGAGTGGTACCCTTCAGCAAACTGCATTTTGTGATACTTGCCACTGATGTTGCCGGAATGGTCAATGAACACCGCACAGTTGAACACTTCGTTTTCAATTCGCTCGGCCAGCCCGAATACCAGACACATGTCAAGTTCACGTGCCAGTTTCTGGAATTGCCGAATGACCGGGTGCGAGATTGGGACAGCAACGTCGTTCATTTTTTTTTCGTCGACTTGACCGGCAATGATCTCGTTGACGACATAGCCTTCCAGAGCGCCTTCGGGTCCGACTGCAATCTCTGCTCCTCCCTGTTTAGCCAGTCGAAACGCGGCCTTCAGACGGCTGGCGTTTCCTTGCAGATCAAATTTAGTCGGCACAAAGGAGATGGCCGCCACACGCACTGTCCGGAATTCCGAATTGCCAGCTTCACCTGCAATGGTGCTGGTGACAACCGGTGGGATCATTACCAGACAACAGTAACAGAATCGCCGAAACATATTGTTCTGCTTCATAACTTGTTCCCGTAACAGGACTACTCCGGCCAGGGCTTGGTGAATTTCCAGGACGACAGCCCATTGCCGGCATAACGCTGATCCAGTTCGAGCATCAGCGGCACCATCAAGTCCAGGGTGCGCGCGTTTTCCAGCCCGCCGCAGTCTACTGCGTGAAAATCTGTTTCTTCGATGAGCTGCATGACGCCTTGTTTCGCACCATCATCATCACTGCAGACCAGCACATCTCGCTTTGTTCCGTCAACGTAAACCGGTTGCTCAAGGGTCTTCCAGAAGGTCGTTTTGTACGCCGCGACCCAGCGTGCGGCCGGTGCAGACTTGCGATTCTCCTCAACTCCCGACGTTACCCCGGGTGTAACAGCACCGAACGGGTTTGTGATGTCGACGATAATCTTCCCGCCCAGTACATCTTGCAGGGGTCGTACCGTCCCGGCCGCATCACGAAAACCCACAGCCAGGATAATCATGTCTGCTTCCTGCGCGGCACTGTCCAGTGATCCGCCACGCACGCCGATACCGATCTCTGCTGCGAGGTTATTCGATTTCTTCGGGTGGCGCGATCCAAGAATGATCTCATGCCCGGCCTGCTGGTAACCACGAGCCAGGCGACTGCCCATGCGACCCGTACCACCGAGAATGCCAATTCTCATTGCCACATGCTTTCCGGTTGATTTAACGGCTCGTCCGTGCAGCTACACTCAATCCGTAACTGCAGTGTACCGAGCTGAGACCGTGCTGTCGAAGTGCTAAGAAACCTCAGAGGCCGGGGGGAACAGTCGCAGCCATTCGTACGATGTGCTGGAAACACTGAGCGTCTTTGCGATTGTCTGATTGATCACAATTCTGTCCTCTATACTTCAGCCTTGAACCCACCCATCGAATCACACAAACTTATCGTCCGCTTCCTGTTCGATTTGAATGCCGCAACCCTACGTCGGTTCACTCTGCACGAAGGTAAAATATGCCGGCTGAGCACAATGAGCCGGAGAACGGATCACATCATAATTATTGCTTTGACGAACTCTCTCCGGGCAGTGACGTACAACCGGGCCTGGTTGACAACTGGCGCACCTCACCGGAATTTCCACATGTAAGTATCACCGATGTCGGACGCCCGCTCTTCAACGGAGAACACAGTCAAATTGCCCGTTCAGTCAGCGGATCTTCCAGATCGGTATGGCGGGTCTGACCGAGCCTGATCATACCGTCAGATGGATCCAGCTCGGCTTTCAATTTGCGACGCTCGGCAGCATTAACGGCCTGTTGATGATCTCCAGTCGGAACTTTATCGCCAGCGTTAAAGAGAGGATTGCCTGAGAGTATGAAAATTTCTCAAATCCGCGTCGTTGATCTTGATATCCTGCGGCCACAGCCCCGAACTCAGTCGCGCCGTCCAAGCTGGCTCCGAAATGTTCAACGAGCGTTACCGCTGAGCAAATATCCGGAGTTTGCACAACCCGGTGCATGGCATCCAGGTGCGGATGAAACACCGGCTTGGATCCAGGTCGTCGCCGAAGACGGGACCTGGGGCCTGGGAATGTGTGCTTTTGCCGCGCAGACCACACCTGTGGTAGAGCAGATCTTCGCGCCGCTACTGAAGGATCGCGACTGCATGGCCATCGAGTTTCTAAATGACCTGATGTGGCGATCGGTCCAGCGACTGGGCGCTGAGGGCCACGCGACCATTGCGCGCAGCGGCGTGGATTTGGCTCTGTGGGACCTCAAGGGCAAACTTCTGGACCTGCCGGTTTACCGGCTCCTCGGCGGTCCCTGCCGTGATACGTTGTCTCTCTATGCCACGTCGGACGACCTGGACTGGGCTATGGAACTGGGCTTTACGAGTTTCAAGCTGAGCAATCCAGCCCACTATGACAGCGGAATCCCCGGACTCAATCAGCTGGAAGACCATGTCGCCCGGGCCCGTGAAATAATTGGTCCCGGCGCGGAGCTGATGCTTAACCCGATCATGGCTTACAACGTCGAATTTGCCATCCAGGTTGCCGAACGCCTCAGACCATACCGTATGCGATGGCTTGAAGAACCGCTGATTCCAGGCGATGTGCGCGGACATCTCGAATTGCGGCGAGCGATCCCCTGGATGCCACTGGCCACCGGAGAAGACCATCACGGCCGTCACGCTTTCCTGCCGCTGGTCGAGAATCGAGCGGTCGACATCCTGCAGCCTGACCTCTGCTGGTGCGGAGGCCTCTCAGAAGCCATCAAGATCTACTCGATGGCCGAGACAGCCGGCCTGCAGACCATTCTGCACCTGGGTGGTTCGACTCCATTCGGTCAGCACTTCTCATTAGCAATGCCAGAGGCACCCATCGCTGAAATCTGGCTCGGTTCCGATCCGGGCATACCGTTTGATGAAATCAACGCTATCCCTGGAATGGCTTTGCCGGAGGGAGGATTGCTTGTACCATCGGACGCTCCCGGATTTGGACTCGAAATCAGCGAAAAATCAATTGTTCCTCGCTGAAACAAATAATTATGTTCAACTCGGGTTACGCACGAGCAACCGAGAAAAAGGGATGGGGTCCGAGCCCAATAGAAGACCTGAGTTCACGTTGCATCGTCACCTGACTCATCCGGGTTCAGAAACTGTCCGGCATCCACGGTGGTGGCCCGGCGAAAATCGAGGTTGCCGTGGCGACGGCTTGGTCACCCGCTTCGATATGACCGGTGCACCGCAGCCATGTCGGTGACAGCAACCCTGAAAACAACGGACTGAGATCTCGCACATGCGCTTTCAGGTCACCGCGACCACCGTCCCGAATTTCGCCACGTCCGTTCGCCACGTTGAGAATGAATTGTCCGTTGTTGGCCGACACAATGTCATCCACGACGTTGAAGTGAAGATCTGCTTCGACCTCAGGCGGGTAACCACGCTCTCTCAGAGCTTTGCGCACGTCGACAAGGCGCAACATCCATCGCTTATACGCAGTCACGTCGGCGTGCAGTTCCGCCGGCAGCAGCAGCAGCGGTTCGACCGCCGGACCGGACCAGAATACGAATTTGCTCACGGACTGGTGATAGGACAGGAATCTCCAAAGAGTTTGCACAGCCGACGGGCTCAGCGCAATCATGTCACGTACGTACAAATCGTAAGCACTTTGCTTGTCAGCATCCTGATAAAACATCAAATACCCTTCGGGGGCATCGGGTTCGCCGATCAGGTAGCGATACACCGTCCTGTCGCCGTAAGGATACGTAACGATCCGTTCCCACAGTCCCGCACTGCGATCCAGGTTCCCGTTGGTGATTCTGGCACGTGTACGAGCCAGTTCGTAATACGGTTCATGTTCGATACCCTCCACTCGAGTCATTGGTGCACTTAGCTCGCTGCGGCCGATGGAGGCCAGCGGCAACCGATAGTCACAGCGACTGCCCGCCTGTTCATATCCCACCTTCCGATACAGCCGCTGCGTTGAGGGATACAATGCGGAAATTGCCACCCCCTGTTCATACAATTCCACGAGTGCCGATGCCATCAGATGAGCGGCAGCGCCGGCAGATCGGTGTTCCGGAGCAATTCCCACGGCAGCAATGCCCGCACTTTCCAGGCGGCGTCCGCCAAACCACTGGCCCATTCGGTAAATCGACAGTCCCCCCACAACCTGTCCGGCACGCCGCAGGACACGGAGGTTCGAGCGGCCAATCCGACGCACATAAGTTTCCCAGTAGTCGTCCGGCAACCGAAATGACTGCCGCAGGATATCCCGCAAACGCTGTTCTTCAGCAGGATCAGTCAGAGTGGAAAATTCAAACAAAAAATACCTCCTTTCACTGCGAATTGTCATGACGACACGTGACCGGTAGCATAGGTACACCGTCCGGCAATTCAATTCCACACTGTCGCAGCCACGTTCTTTGGAGTCCACGATGCCATCCACAAGTCGCCGTAATCTTCTGAATGCCGGGGCGACGCTCGTCGCCGGAATGGCGGGTCATTCTTTACTGAAAACTACGGAGACACAGGCGGCTCCGGCTCGGCACGAGAACAGCGAATGGGAACACGAATATACGTTCGGCCACACAGTTCTGTTCATGGAAGAGTATCACCAAGGAACGATGGAGATTCTTCGTTGCCAGTCCGGCGAGTTGGATCAGATCGGCGAACTGACGTCGCGTGCGGCACGTGTGATCAATGACGGCGGTACCGTATGGACCTCCATGGACTCAGGCCATATGCCCCATTTTGAGCAGAAGGAAGATCGCAGAGGCAGCCCAGGAATTCTCCGCGAACATGCAAAAGATTTTAACCGGGTGCAAAAGGGTGACATGGTTTTTACGAATTTATGCAACAAAGACGTCCTCGCTGCGCGGGAACGTGGCGTCTATGTTGTCTGTGTCACGATTAACTACCACGATAACGAATTCCGGCCACGCGGATTCACCGCTGACGATAACTATCACAGTAACCGCGATGGTCTGCTGTTGAAAGATGTCTCCAACGAGATACTCCACAGCCATGTGCCTTACTACCAGGGACTGGTTCATGCACCGGAGATACCTGAATTCGCGATTTGTCCGTCCAGTGGGACCGGGAGCGGCAGTATCCACTGGATGCTCAACGCGGAAATTGCCAATAAACTGGCAAACCCGGAGGCTAAGGTTGTGGACAAAAGTGCCGAGTACCTGCGCATCCTGATTTCCCGAATTGCGCAGATCGAAGACCACATGGATCAGATCCGGGAAGTGGCCGTAGCGATGGCACGACGCATTCGAGCCGGGGGACGCTGGTTTGGTCGAAGTATCGAATTTGCCGGGTTTGAATCTGAATTTAACGTGGCGTCCGGCGTCAGCGTCGTCAACTGGTCGAACGAAACACACTCATGGGATGCCACCAAAGACAGAAATGTCATGCTCATCAATGCGATTTCTCCGGCCTACTCCGACGAGGTAAAGCTGGCTCTGGAAAAACAGATCGAGGGCGCCTTTGTGATCGGCATCGGGCCTCGTTCCATGGATGGTGTGGAGCCGACGGGCAGCCTGATAAACATTACAGACGCCGGTTTCGACAATTTTTCACCGGAATCCGGCGGGGTCATTCAAATTCCTGGCCGCGACAGCAGCATCTGTCCGACATCCGGCATTGTCGGCAATGTCATTCAACAGATGATTGTTGCTCAATGGGCTGACGAAATGGTGCGGCGAGGATCAGTGCCGTATTTTCTGATGGGATACTTTCAGAACGGAGGACGCGAATACAATGCAGCTATGCGCCCGTTTTTCGAACGACAGGGGTTTTGAACTGCGTTGCCCGCACCTGATGTTGGAGAGATCGTTATGACCACACTGGATATGTCACGTCGTACATTTGTGGGAATGACCGCGGCAACGGCCGCCGGATTGCACACGAGTCCTTCAAACGCTCGAACGAATCTCAGCGCGAACGATATGATCCGGATCGGGGTCATCGGACCGGGAGGACGCGGCACACAGATCATGCTCGAATGTATCGAGCACGGTCGGACATACGGTGCCCAGGTGACTGCCGTGTGTGACATCTGGAATCGGCATCGTGACACGGCCCGACAGAAAGTCAAAGAGGTCTCCGGCCTGACCCCCTCGGTCTACAGGAATATCGAGGACGTGCTCGAAGATAAAAATATTGACGCGGTCATCATCGGTACGCCCGATCATCAGCACGCGAAGATGCTCAAAATGGCTGTCGATGCAAACAAGGATGTGTACTGTGAAAAACCAATGGCCAATGTGCTCACAGAAGCCAATGCGGCGCTGGACGCCGTTAAAAAATCCGGCCGTGTGGTCCAGATCGGCACGCAGCGCCGCAGTGATCCGAAATATCGTCAGGCACAAAAGCTGATGCAGTCCGGTGTTCTGGGCGAGGTCGTCAAGGTGGACATCATCATGAACAGATACAGTCCGTATCGCTGGGCGAGGAGTCAACAGGACCTGGCGTCACTGAAAAAGGACGACGTCGACTGGGCTGCTTTCCTGATGGGCAAACCTGATCGACCGTTTGATCCCAGAATTTATCGCTCCTTCCGTCTGTTTCGGGATTTTTCGAGCGGGATTATCGATCAGTGGATGAGTCACGCGATCGATGTCGTTCACATGCTGACCGGGGAACCTTATCCCGAAAGCGCCGTCACTCACGGAGGTATCTACCAGTTTCATGACTACCGTGAGAATCCTGACACCATCCAGGTGGCCCTCGATTATGGACAGGGCACGAAAAAATTTCTGGCACAGTACAGTGTATGTCTGTCGAACGGCGCCGGTTCTGCCTGGCGTGTGATGGGCACGCGCGGAACGCTGTATATCGAACAGGATTTTCGACTGACAGGTGATGGCATCAAATCGAAAGACCGGATTCCCGACACAATAGAAATCCCGGATGCACCCGGTACACTGCATCACATGGCCAACTGGCTTGATTGTGTACGACGCCAGGATGTCAACGGCACGTACTGTCCTGCCGAAGCCGGGTACGGGCACTCGGTCGCGTGCATCCTGAGTGCTGAGACGTACTGGAGTGGTCGGAGGATGAGTTTCGACCGGAAATCGAGGACCATGCACCCGGCGTGATGTCTGTACATAGGCTCCGAAAGATCTCAGCCGCGAGACGGACTGTTGACCGGACAACCGGACACGGCGCATGGTGTTTTTAAATCCAGTCCTCTCAGTGAGTACGGCCCTCATCGTGTCGGTTATATTGGCCTCAGACACTGACGGCGAACCCGTTCGACGTATCGGCAGTAACAAACAGCTGTTGCTGGACGACTACATTGTTGAGTCGCTGGACCGGGCCGAAAGAAAGCTGAACCAGCCGAACAAACATGCGGCGAATCCGCTGATTTCCATGGTCCCCGCAGGAGAACCCGGCCGGGACACAGAGATGATGCCCAGCGGGCTCAGCAGTGCCATCTACCACAATGAGGAGAAACTGTTCAAACTTTAGTATGGATTCATCGAGATCAAACGCGCCGGCCACATACCGGACGCCAGTGTCTTCTACCAAGGGGCTGGAGATGAGAGGGCCGTTCTTGCGTACGCAACCCGTGAGAACGGACTCGTTTGGCACAGGCCGTCACTGGGCATCACTAACTTCCGGGGAACTCGTGAAAACAACCTGGTGCTTGACATTGATATGGATGGAAGCGGAATCTTCAAAAACACCTAGGAAAGCGATCCCGCAAAACAGTACAAAATGTTGTGGCTCCGCAGCCGATGGCAGCCCGGAAATGCCGTGAGACTGTTTCCCTCAGTCCATCAGCTTATTTTATTTGCTGGTCGCGTGCTGAGGAGATGTTCCATCATCCGAACACTTCCGAGTTGAACAGATATTCAGGAGTTCTGCCATTGAGTACATCCAGCACACCTTGCGCTGCTTGGAGCGACATGCGGTCCAGAGATTCCCGTGTCGAAGACGCGATGTGTGGTGTCAACAACGTGTTAGGAGCCTGAACCAGTGGATTATCTGCCGGCAACGGCTCGTCTTCGAATACATCCAGCGCGGCCCCGGCCACACGTCGCTGCGACAAAGCCTGAACCAGCGCTGTCTCGTCGATCACGGCACCCCTGGATGTATTAATGATTCGACACTCTGGTTTCAGCAAACGCAGGGACTGCTGATTGATCATGTGTTTCGTCTCCTGTGTCAACGAAACGTGCATAGTTAGAAAATCCGCCGCCTTCAGGAGTGTTTCCAGCGACTCTTCGAGCACTGCCGGCCCTGTATCAACTCCTTTCGGCAAACATGGGTCGTACGCCTTGACTGTCATCTGCAGTCCGAGAGCAGCCATGCGAGCAACTCTGGAGCCGACGTTTCCCAAGCCGATCACTCCCAGTGTTTTTCCTGCTAGTTCCACACCCTGAAACTGGCCGCGGTCACTGAAATGACCTTCATCAATTGCTGCACTGGCCGGAGCTACCTGTCTGGCAAGGGCCAGCATCAGCGTCAGTGTATGTTCTGCCACCGCATTGGCATTGGCTCTCGGTGTACTCACGACCGGTATCCCGGCTGCTGTAGCAGCCGCAACATCAATGTTGTCGACGCCAACACCGTGTTTCGCAATCACTTTCAGCTGCTTTGATTTGTTGATGTCCTGCCGGTCGACCGTGAACAGTCGAACGACAACCGCATCGGCGTCATAAAGTGAATTCCGATCAATCTCAACACCCATCTCCCAGGGAATCAAACACTGGCATTCAGACTTCAGCAGAGTCAGGCCACTTGGTGCAATCGGTTCAGGGACATAGACCACCGGCTTCATGAGTTTTGCTGTTGCTCCTCGAGTTCTTTGAGATAACTGAGCTGACGAACAATCTGTTTGTCTCGACGCTCAATGAGTTCTGCGCCACTGCGCATCTCCCAGTCGTAGAAGCCCTGGCCGGTTTTCATTCCAAGATGCCGGTGGCGCACCCTTTCACTCAGATACTTAGACGGACCATGATTGTCGGCAATGTCGTCCAGCAGGTACTGGTGAATTCGTTCGATCAGATCGAGGCCTACCAGATCCATATTTTCCAACGGGCCAACCACCGGCAGTCTCAGTCCAAACGTGAGCCTGGCGACCAGATCAATATCTTCAGGAGTCGCAATATCCCGATCAACCAGACTGATCGCCTCGCGCCACAGCGCGTGCAGCAGACGATTGCCAATAAAACCCGGCACATCGCGGTTCACACGGACCGGTGTCTTGCCGATAGATGTCACGAGTTCGCAGACGGTATCCATGACCCAGTCGGGAGTCTGGTTTCCTCGAATCACTTCGACCAGCGGCATCAGGTGCGGTGGATTCCAGAAATGCGTGCCGGCCAGCAGGTGACCGCATCCGCTTTCCTGTCCCATTTCAGTGATGCTCAAACCGCTGGTGGTAGTAACGAAAATGGCATTGCGATCTCGCGCACCGGGAAAACGACTGAAGAGTGCGACCTTCAACACCATATCTTCGACGATGCAATCAAGAATCACATCGGCTTCTTCATCGAGAGCATCCAGACCAGCCTGTACTTCGATCACACCACGGGTATCGGTTGCATGTCCGCAGTGTTCGTCAAGCCAGGTTTCCATCCGGGCTGCCGTCGCGTAGAGCGATTCCGGTCTTGCGGGATTGTGATTCCAGGCGAGAACCCGATATCCAGCACGTTTGAAACAAACAGCGACGGCGGCACCCATCTGCCCCAAACCACAGACACCAACAGTTTGAATATTCGCCATTGTCAGCACCGTTCAGGCCTTTGCTCGTTTGGGTGGAGCCGCTGCGACACCTTCCAAACCACCACTCACACGGAGCACTTCCCCGGTGATCCATGATGAGGCTGGACTGCAAAGAAAGGCCACTCCATTCGCAATGTCTGTTGCCTCACCCCACCGCCCCAGCGGAACAGCTTTCTCGATGCGGTCCATCATTTCATCTATTGAAATGTCCAGACTTTGTCGACGCTGATCCATGACGGACTTATTGAACTCCGTATACACCGGACCAGGACAAACGGCATTGACTCGTACACCATAGGCCGCCAGTTCCAGTGACAATGTCCGGGTCAGCATGATGACGCCCGCTTTAGCCACATTGTACGCCGCGACCAGCGCCGCCGGGTTCTGCCCATTGATCGATGAGATGTTGACGATGGACCCAGATTCCTGCCGCTCCATAATAGCTCCACCAGCCCGACAGCAGTAAAACGTCCCGGTCAGGGTAATGGTCATGACCCGGTGCCATTCTTCATCGCTCAAGTCGACCGTTGGCGTCACCTGCTGTCCGACTCCGGCATTGTTTACGAGAATGTCCAGGCTTCCCTGCTGTTCAACGACATTGTCAAAGAACACCGTGACACCAGCGCTGTCGGCCACGTCGATCGATGCCGGGTGAACATTGAGTCCATCCTCTTTCAGGCGATCTGCTTCCGTCTGCATTTTTTCTTGCTGCAGATCGGCCATCACGACCGTTGCTCCGTCTCGGGCGAGTCGTTCGCCCATCGCCAGTCCAAGACCCTGAGCGGCTCCCGTCACCACGGCCACCAGACCATCGAGTGTGTGGCTGTCCCGTGTGTCAGCACTCATGCACAGACCTCCTCAATAAACTGCCGTGAACCCCGTGCCATATGACTAATCGCGTGAGTCGCCAGATATCGCACACCCAGTTCGGTGTACCGTCTGGCTGCCTGAGAATCCGCGGCAATGCAGCCGGCAATCTTGCCTGTCGCCACAATGCGCCTGATACAGTCTTCGACGCAGGCGACGACCTTTGGATCTTTGGCCCGTCCTGGCACGCCCAAACTATTTGAAAGATCGACAGGGCCGACATAGTACACGTCGATACCATCCACGCTCAGCAGTTCATCCAGGTTGTTGGCCGCGTCGATGTGTTCAATGTGCGCGATCACCATTGTCTCGCGATTTGCGGCAGCAGTGTACTCGGGCATGGAACCTTTGAGTCCGTACTGAGACGCTCTGACACCTGCGAGGCCTCGATGTCCCTCCGGCCCGTACTTTGCGCTGGCGACCATTGCCTTTGCTTCTTCGACCTCACTGATTTCCGGCACGTGAACTCCCAGTGCTCCAACATCCAGAGCACGGAGGATCAAATGAGGCGTGTTGTGGGACACACGAATAACAGGCGTCACACCAGCGTACTCGGCTGCTCGGACCATGTCTTCGGCCAAACCGATGTCGACCGGCCCATGCTCCATATCGATCACAACAAAGTCAAATCCCAGCAGTCCAACGATCTCGGTCAACTTTGCCGAAGGGACATAGACGAAGCTGCCGATCACGAGTTCGCCATCAGCCAGTTTTTGTTTCGTCACATTGACGTTCATTCAATTGTCTTTCTCATAGTCATAAAACCACGGAATCTGCGAGAACACACCGCCATCAACGTAGAGAGTTTGGCCGGTAATGAAGTCAGATTTCTCTCCTGCTAAAAAGACAACAGCATGGGCCACGTCTTCGACGTTTCCAACGCGTCCCATGGGCGTGCGGGAACCCCACTCCCCCGCATAGTCCGGGTCTTCCAGTTTGGTTCTTTCAATTTCGATGGCACCAGGCGCCACGCAGTTGACCGTAATCCCATAGCGACCCAGCTCAACAGCAATGACCGTCGTAAATGTTTCAATCCCACCCTTGGAAGCACAATAGTCACTTAACATGGGGAAGGGCGCCTTGTTGGCCCCCGAACCAATATTGATGATCCGTCCGCCCGCTTTCTGCATCAAGCGGCCAGCCTGCTGAGTACAGAGAAACGTACCCTTGAGATTGGTCCGGATTGTCCGGTCCCAGTCCTCTTCTTTCAGATCGAGCATTGCCTTCCAGGTTTGCACGCCGGCATTATTCACCAGCAGACCAATTGTCCCCGCCTGTTCGGTGAATTTCTCGAACATCGACTGCACCTGGTCACTGAAGCCAATATCTGCCTGCAGCAGCCAGACCTCGCGGCCCAGATCACGGATGCTCTTTGCCGTCTCTTCAGCACCTGCCTCATCACGACAGTAGTTAACTCCAACGTTCCAGCCATCCTTCGCAAGACTGACAGCGATGCCGCGTCCGACACCCTTGCTGGCCCCGGTCACGAGGGCATTCCTCGACTGCTTGCCCATTGACTACCTTTTTGCGGAACTATGCTGGAGGCACGGCAGCGTACTCATCAACCCTGGAATGGCCGCCCGCCTGAACAAAATTACATCGAAACCCAGGTCGAGTTGTTCTCAGCAGACTCCACGGCAGAGTAAATGAACTGCATCCCTCGCAATCCGTCACTGACTGTGGGAAAGTTGTATTCATCGGCCTTCATCGGATTTCCGTCAATATGGCACCTAATGGCTTCAGCGACACCGACATAGATGTTTCCGAACGCCTCCAGATATCCCTCGGGATGTCCCGTCGGGATGCGTGTTGCCGCGGCGGCTGCATCGGACAGATAACCCTGTCCCCGCGTCAGCATCTGACGTGGTTCTCCGTACCGGTAGACTTCGAGATAATTTGGATTCTCCTGCGCCCACTTGATCGCCCCTTCGGAACCATAAACACGGAGGATCAGTCCATTTTCCTCTCCAGTGGCAACCTGGCTGATACTTAACACACCTTTGCCTCCGCCTCTGAACCTGAGCAGTGCATTTACATCCTCGTCAAGCACACGGTCCGGCAGGAAAGTGCTCTTATCTGCGCACAATTCGGAGATCGGGTCCCCCGTGACATATTCCAGAAGGTTGACGCAATGAGTGCCCACATCGCCCATCGTGCCCCCGATTCCCGATCGTTTGGGATCGACACGCCACTCCGCCTGCTTCTGACCAAGCTTCTCGTGTGGCACCATCAGAAAATCCTGAAGGTATTCGACAATAGCCTTGCGGACCGTGCCCATTTCTCCGGCCTGAAACATCTGCCGGGCCTGTCGAATAAGTGGATGTCCCGTGTAATTGTGAGTCAACGCAAAAACCAGACTCGACTGTTCCACCAGGCTGACGAGCTCTTTGGCCTCATCAAGCGTGTGCGTCATCGGCTTGTCGCAAACGACATGGAAGCCCGCCGCAAGGAATGTCTGCGCGATTGCGAAGTGGGAAACATTTGGCGTTACGATGCTAACGAAATCAATCCGGTCGTCTTCCGCCCGTTTCGCTTCCTCTGCGGCCATCCGCTCATACGTGTCGTAGCAGCGATCTGACTCAAGATAGAGCTGCTTCCCGGTAATCCGGGTATTCTCAGGATCCTGAGAGAAACTTCCGGCAACCAGTTCAATCTGCCCGTCGAGGGCGGCCACCAGACGGTGAACGCCGCCGATGAAGGCACCCTGACCACCTCCAACCATACCCATACGCAATTTGCGTTTCCAGGAATCCATCGCTCATCTCCTCATAGTGAATTTCTGTGATATCAAGGGACTCAACTAAGACCAAGAATCCTGCGGTTGGCTGCCACATCGACACCACTGGCGGCAAAGTCGTCAAATGCGACATCGGACGTCTCGATGATGTGCTGTGATATAAACGGTGCACCTTCTGCAGCACCCTGCTCCGGGCTCTTGACTGCGCACTCCCACTCCAGTACCGCCCAGCCTGAATAACCAGCCTCGGTCAACAGAGTGAACACACTGGTAAAATCAACCTGACCGTCGCCCAGCGAACGGAAGCGACCAGCTCGACCAGCCCAGGACTGGTAGCCGCCGTAGACACCCACTCGACCGCTCGGCCGAAACTCGGCATCCTTAACATGAAAGCCCCTGATGCGGTCCTGATAAATCCGAATGAATTCAAGATAGTCGAGTTGCTGCAGAAGGAAATGGCTGGGATCGTAGTTCAGGCATGCCGCGGGATGATCGTCCGTGTAGTCAAGGAACATCTCGTACGTAGCTCCATCATAAATATCCGAGCCGGGATGCAACTCGAAACCAAAGGCCTTCCCCTTTTCATGCGCGTAATCGAGCAGCGGCATCCAGCGCTTAGCCAGTTCCTTGAAGGCTTCGTCGATGATTCCCGCTGGGCGCTGCGGCCAGGGGTAGATCATGTGCCATGCAAAACTACCGGACAGTGTCGGAATCAGGTCGGTGCCCAGGTGCACCGAGGCATCAACACATTTTCTGAGCTGTTCGGTTGCCCACTCAGTTCTCGCATCACCGCGCAGACCCTTCGGATGGAAACCTTCGAACATTACCTCGTAGGCTGGATGTACGGCCAAAACCTGTCCCGACAGGTAGGCACCCAATTCCGTCGGCTCCAGCCCGATTTGGCTGAGCTGACCTCGATAGTCGTCACAATAGGTTTTTGACTGCGCAGCCGTATCACGGTCAAAGACTCGGCTATCCCACGCAGGAATCTGGACTCCTTTGTATCCGAGGTCAGCCACCCATTTGCCGATGTTCTCCAGATTATTGTAGGGTTCTTGGTCTCTGAGGAACTGGGCAAGAAAAATTGCCGGACCTTTGATGCCGGGCATGACAGGCTCCTTATATGCTGACTCCGCTCTTTGATTTCAACACGCGCTACCGAATATCGGAGCGGATCCAATTGAATCTGAGTCAGATGCTCACAGCACTGCGTGCTCCACGATTATCAGCATCCGCTGGACCGGGAGATTGCTGTTTGCCGTTTGAAGGGTGTATTGGAGGCAGATCGGACTGAATTGGCAAGCGGTCACGACATCGGTTTCGTTCTGAACAGCAACCAGCGAGTGAAACCTGGCGGGAGGCCTGCCAGGAACCGCACTGTCGCAAAGTGAACAGCAACAGATCCTGGTCCACGGTTCCTGTGGTCTCTGTTTTTTTGTCGTCAAGCTCCGGACGCTGGTGCCTGACGGCTGATCCGCAACAGAACTTCAGTAAATTGAGTTTGCGGACGTTGGTTCCACCATGCGGACGACTTGGAAGCCTGCTGTCAATCGGGGATTCAAGATCTCGAATACTTGAAGGCCAGCCTTCCTGCTTCGGTGACACGCGTCCGTGTTTTCAACGCAGCGATGGGCGAAGCCCCATACGGCGGCCTAGGCCGCCGCTCCAGCGGAATATGCTGGGTACACAATCTGCCGGTGAATTTTCTGCAGAGGGTCTGCTGGTGTTGCTATTCTTGTCCCGTACGGGTAGCGTCAGCATAGTTCGAGTTTGATCTTGACTCCGTTTGAGTCGTTTGGGCCGGTTGGTGTGGGTCACTATATTCCTGAAGACACTTGTGTCCGCTCTTGAGTTCTCCTGCAACATGCGTCTTGATGATGAAATTCGAATTTCAAATTTCGCGTTTCAATCGCTGCCGTGTGGCAGTAACTCCAGTGTTTTCGTAGCTGTGAAGCTCAAGGGTTTTGGGAATGAGTAAGAATATTTTTGTTGGAAGTCTCGCTTGGGGAACAACGTCAGAGGGACTTGAGCAAGCGTTTGCCCAGTTTGGTGTAGTCACCTCAGCGAAGGTCATTAGTGACCGAGAAACCGGACGATCCAAGGGATTCGGTTTTGTGGAAATGGATTCCGGCGGGGACGAGGCTATTGAATCTCTGAATGGTTCCGATCTGGATGGTCGCCAAATCGTCGTCAATGAAGCTCGTCCTCGTGAAGATCGCCGAGGCGGTGGCGGTGGCGGTGGCGGTGGCGGTGGCTATGGCGGCGGAGGCGGCGGAGGCGGCGGACGCGGCGGAGGCGGCGGACGCGACCGCTATTAGTGCATTGTTGTCAGAGCGTTGATGCCGGAAAGGACGGCCACTTGGTGGCTGGAGTTGATTGAGGTCAAGCCTCAAGTTCGTCGAAGAGATCTTTCTTACGGCGTATCCAGCCACGTTCGATTCAGGGCCGACAACACCCAGAAGCTGTGTCTTGACACGAGCGACACCACGGACTGCCCGCGTACGCCGGGCGGGGTGTGGTGTGGTCTGTGAAGTTGGTCACAAAAAAAAGATACCTATAACGCTCCCCCAGTTGAATGTTCCTCTGTCGGACATTTGCCTCACAGAATGTTGATGGGGGTGCTGGGACATTGCGCTTTGTCTAATTGTCGTTTAGACTGAACCGTCGTTTCAATAATCGGTAGATTCCGTCCGGTTGCATGCCGTTCGAGTTTGTGACCCTAGGATGCGCGGAGAGCGTATGATGACTAGGGGAATTGGCAGGCGACTCCAGGGCACGACGATCGCATGTGTCTCGGCTACGGGTCTCGTTTTCGCAAGGCTGGCCCTGTCTTCAAGCGGGCGACACCGCTCATGTGATTCCGCAGAATAAAGCAACGCAGGCATGGGACGAGCTCCCGAAGTGGGTGGTATTCGAGCGCCAGCTCATCGATGTGATGAACGCATCCCCGGATGAATTCATCAGAAAACATCTGAAAAACGACGGCTGGTACCGCTACGACAGCCGGGGCAAACTGGACGACTCCTACGAGCCATTCCACAACCAGCCGACGTTCTATGCCCTTGGTGGAAATGACCGATTCCCGTCGCTGGCACGACGACAATGGGAGTTCGTCACCCGATGCTTTACTGAAACAGGTGTAGTGGTAGACGAGTTTCACGGCTGCGATGACCGGATACATCCCGGTGAAGGTCGTCAGCTGTTTTATTCATTGTGCCTCGCGGATCCACTTGATTCACAGACCATCGCCCGGCACAGTGATTTGCGGACCTTTACCTCAAAAAAATCTCAGTGCGCAGAACTATGATTCAGAACGACGTTTGATACTCAATACGAAAACAGGCAGCACCGGACCTCTTCCCTGGTCGCCTGACAAGCCATGGGACTATGTCTGGAGCATGGAGCACTATGGTCTCTCGTTTTACGATTTACCGGGAATCACCAGCTTTGAAAACATGTATGCTGACGACAATTTTAAAACGATCGCGACGGCAGCTTATGCACGCTGGGGCGTGGTGATGGCCCGGTCAACCTTGCCGTCACATCACTCATGCTCAATGCCTTTGTCCTGACGGGTGATCCGAAATATCAGGTCTGGATTACGGACTACACAGATGCCTGGATCAGGAGAACGCACGAGAACGGAAGAATTCTGCCGGACAATGTTGGGTTGTCGGGAATCAGAGGCGAGTACATCGACGGCAAATGACATGGAGGATATTACGGATGGACGCTGTACCACGGCTGGGGCCTGTTCGCTCAGTCGACAGGAATGGCGGCTGAAAACGTGATGCTGGTCAGCGGTGAACACCGATACCTCAAATTTCCGCGCAGCCAGATCGATCTGCTCATCGAATGGGCAAAGTCGACGACGGCCACGTCGGGACGACACTCAGTGCGCCCGTTATTTTTCCGGATCTGAGAAGTAAGCGATGCCTTAGGCACGGTTTATCGCGGCGCAAAGAGGAGTTCTCCCGACGGTGGTGACAACGGAACTCCCGGTACGGAAAGGTACTTCTCAGTGCGAGGATGCTCACCAGCCAGCCACTGGCTCAGGGAGTACCTTCGTTATCAAATTCCACAGGGCCCACACCGGCAGCGGCCGTGCATGAGTGAACTCCCGGTTCCCGGCACGGTCAGCCTCATGACGAATCTTCTGCCGCCGCCAGCGTTCTGCAGGAGAATGGAAGTGGTTCGTCTGCCAGACGAATTAGTCGTTGTGCCTCCTCTAAAACAAAATCCGGGTCCATGAATGGTTCGTAACTAATGTCCTGCCAGCGAACCAGTCCGTCCGCATCAATCACGAACGTACCATGAAGTGGTTGCTGCTCAAAGTCGTCAAAGCAACGGTATCTGCGGAAGACAGTCAGATCCGGATCTGCGTAAAGTGAAAATGCAAATTCGCTGTCATAATTGTCCCGGGCTTTGATGAGTGTTTCCTGTGGGTCCGTGCTGATTGCCAGCATCTCAAATCCGGCGTCACGAAACTTCTTTGCCTTCGGTTGAAATTTCTGGAGTTGCTCTGCGCAATGTAGACAGCCGTAGCCCAGATAGAAGATCAGCACCACCGGCTTTCCACGGAATTCATTCAGTGACGAGGGTAAATTGTCAACGCCAGGCAACGTCCAGTCCGGCGCCGCCACCGGTCGCCAGCGAAACGGTCCCAGGGAATCAAGATCAGGTCGGGGCCCCAAATCCTGGGGCAGCTGTCGGGCAACTCGCCAGTCTTCCTGGTACCCGAGTTCGCTTGCTACTGAGGCAAGTTCGGCAAATACAGGAACGTCCAGATCGATCGTCGAGGAGACGCTGCGCAGCGTCTCAAATGCCGTGCGCGCTTCTTCTCTGTTTCCCGCATTCCACTGTGTCAGGACCAGCGCCGCCAAAGGTCGGACCTGATTCTGGTTCTCATCCACGTGGGTCGTCATCTTTTTCATTGCGTCTTCTGTTCTGTCTGCAGCAAGCATAAGGGTGACAATATCCTCCACGGGAGCATTATCTGCCTTCTCCAGGAGTTCGATCGCGACATTGTACTCCCCGCGCTGTGCGGCCAGTCGGCCGTCGATTTCGCTCAGGGCCTGTTCCAGATTCTTCAGTCGTGAGTCGTGTTTCTTTTTCTCCGCATCACCGACTTTCCTGATTTCCTTGTCGTCTTTTTCTTCGCTGCATGCCTTCTCTTCGGCGGTGTTGGCATCCTGCTGTTGCTGCTTCCTGACTTCGTCCAGTTGGGAGACCAGCTTCTCCCGGATTAATTCTGCGTCTGCCACACGATTGGTCACTGCACAGGCCGTCGCCAGTGCGCGATCGAGAATAAGGTCTGCCGACTCGTCGTCCGTGTGCTGCAACCAGACAGTATCAGCCAGTCGAATCAGTTCGTCATGCAGCTGATACGTTTGCAGGACGTTGAGAAGTCGCTGACGACCGTACTTGTAGCTGCCGGCCCTGCCGATGTGGTTGTATTCGGGATGCCGAGGCAGTGCGATCATGTTCATCGCCAGATCAACGGCGCCGTGGACTCGACCGATGTGAATCAGGTTGCGGATACACCACTCATTGTTGTGAGCAAAATTGTGAATCTGATCGGGGAGGACTCTGTCTTTCATCATGTGCGCGTGATCGACTCGGGCCGATGCTTCCTGATGATAGACGGCATCGTGGTAGCGAGTCAGTTGTGAATAGATGTGTCCAGGCATGTGCCACATATGAGCGATCGCCGGAGCAGTCGGTCCGCAGCGAGCGGCTGATTCGAGCGCTTTCTCAGCTTTCTTCTTATCCCACAGATGAATGCGATAATGGTGGGCCTGATGCTGAGGTTCCACATCATGGACATCCTGAATGAGCGCATCGATTGCCAGGTAGCTGTTGAATTTCAGACCGTCCCGGCGAGCTGACCACTGAAACTCACAAAGGAAAGCCTTGGCTTCGATGTCATCAGGGAATTCAAACAGCAGCGATTCAAGATCTTCGATATATCTGGCGGCTCGTTCCTGCTTCTCTGTGTCTGTCTCATCGGGGGCGTTGATGTAGCAGTCGAATGCTTTTATGTAGAGCTGCTCGCGATACGACGCCTTGTCTCTGCAATCCATTGCCTTTTTGATGAATGCTTTGGCACGCTCGGCATTCCTGCGATTTGACACTGCCATACCCCAGTAAGCGATGGCACATTCGGGATCAATGGCAGCTGCCTGACGAAACGAACGTTCCGATTCGAAGAACCAAAACCCGTGCAATTGTCCGATGCCTTGTAAAACAAAGGCCACTGCTTCCGGCAGATCGGAAGTGACATCAAATCGGATCCTGCCAACCCCCTTCATCAGGTACGCGGCCTGGCGAGGCCCTTTGTTGAAGACTTCACCGTGACTTGAATGGCCCTCCGGCAGTTTTCCATCATCCCGATCAGCTGAATCAACGTCCTGCGAAGCGTCGTTCTCAACTGCAACAGCCTGATATGACATTCCGGCGTCATCCAGTTCGGAGAACAGGGCAAGAAGCATCACCGCAGTGGTTATACGGACTAGCTGAGGCATGAAATCAGACTTTGGTACAACAGGAAGAAGCGCTGACCTGGAGCGTCAACAGAACCCGACAGCTTCTGCTGCCGACATTTTGGGGACACACGTGACACACCATTGTGCCTGACCAGTTCTAAATGAGCAAACCCCACCGGATTCGTCGTGAATCGCAACAATCGACGGAGTTTCTGCACCTGGCGGCCGTTTCACCGACCATAGAATCATGAAACCTGTGTTTGCTACCTGTCTGATCGTATGCCTGCTCACAACAGTTCCCGGACAGTCACAGTCCGATGAACGTGATCGTCTCATCTTCGATGATGCGGAACATCGACAGAGTGGCAGTGGATTCGCAGGTGGACGTGGCCAGAGATTTTCAGCTCCGGCCGAATGAACGGGAACTCTCCGTCTGCACAGAACATTCATTTACGAAGGGTCATAACCCAGATTTGGAGCCAGCCATCGTTCGACTTCTTTGACCGTGACCTGCATACGGGCCGCATAGTCTTCGACCTGATCTATGGTGATACGGTCCACACTGAAATACCGACTTTCCGGATGTGAAAAGTACAGTCCGCTGACAGAGGCGGCCGGCCACATGGCGTAGGAACTGGTCAGCGTCATACCGATCGATGCTTTTACGTCCAGCAGTTCCCACAGCCGCCCCTTTGGCAGATGATCGGGACAGGACGGATACCCGAATGCCGGTCTGATCCCCCTGTACTTCTCATCGATCAGCTGTTTATTGGTCAGGTCTTCGGATTGCCCGAATCCCCATTCGGCGCGCACTCGCTGGTGCAGGTACTCAGCGAACGCTTCAACCAGGCGATCAGCCAGTGCTTTGATCATGATGGCGCGATAGTCGTCGTTTTCGGCCTCGATCACCTTGACCAGTTCGTTGCAGCCATGACCGGCGGTCACAGCAAACGCTCCGATATAGTCAGGGTGGTGTGCGTTCTCACTGACTGGTGCAATATAATCCGCCAGGGAACGGTAGTTGTTCTGGCCTCTGCGTTCCCATTGCTGACGCAGCATCGGAAAACGCATCAGTTCATCAGACCGGGATTCGTCCGTCCACAGAACAATGTCGTCATTGCTGCTGTTCGCAGGCCAGAAGCCGTACACACCCTTCGCTGTGAGATGTCCATTCCGCACAATCTGCATCAGTTCCTGTTGAGCATCGTCAAAGAGTTTACGTGCTTCTTCACCAACTGATTCGTCTTCGAAGATGCGCGGGTACTTGCCGATCAGCTGCCAGGATGAAAAGAAGGGTGACCAGTCGATGAACGGCACCAAATCCTGCAGCGGCAGGGTGTCGATGATCTGTGTCCCGGTAAATAATGGCTGCGGAAAATCAACAGAGTCCCAGTTCAGAACCAGACGCAGTTCCAGTGCATCCCGGTATGGTATCAGGGTCCCCTGCTGACGTTGATCAAAGGCGGCCCGAGCACGGTCCTGAGCAGCCTGGTTCTCACGGACAAACACTGGTTTCAACTCCGGATCAAGCAGAGCCTCCACTACTCCTACAGACAGAGACGCATCACCAACGTGGACGACAGATTCTTCGTACACGGGAGAGATCTTTACGGCAGTGTGTTTGGCACTTGTGGTTGCCCCTCCAATGAGCAGTGGAGTTTTCCAACCTTCTTCCTGCATTGTCCGGGCGACCACAATCATTTCCCGCAGCGATGGCGTGATCAGTCCGCTGAGTCCAATGATGTCAGCGTTGCAATTTTTTGCTTCCTGCAAAATAGTTTCACATGGCACCATGACTCCCAGATCGATGACTCTGTAATTGTTACAGCGCAGAACAACCGCCACAATGTTCTTGCCAATGTCGTGAACGTCGCCTTTGACTGTGGCAATCAGAAATGTGCCACGGGACCCGTGGTCCTCGTTGCCAGCACGTGACTTAAATCCGGCTGCTTCCGCGATCTCGATCGCTGTACCACGTGACGCGGTGAACAGACCGTGTTCATCAAACCTCGCGCGGTCGTCGCCCACGGCCTTTTCCGCTTCCATGAAAGGTTCAAGCCAAGCAACGGCCTTCTTCATGGCTCTGGCAGATTTCACCACCTGTGGAAGGAACATCCTGCCGGCACCGAAGAGTACACCGACCACGTTCATCCCGTCCATAAGCGGACCCTGTATCACCTCCAGCGGCCGGTGGTACTTGAGACGAGCTTCTTCCGCATCGTCTTCAATGAAGTCTGTGACACCTTTGAGCAAAGCGTACTGGAGACGCTCTTCGATTGATCCTGTGCGCCATTCCTGAACCGTCGTCGTGCCCGCCGTTTTCTCTCTGATCGTCTCAGCGTAGTCGATCAAACGTTCGGTCGCATCGGGACGTCGGTTGAGCACCACGTCTTCGACATGACCAAGCAGTTCCGGATTTATTTCATCGTAGATTTCCAGCTGCGCGGGATTGACGATTCCCATATCCAGGCCGGCGTTGATGGCATGATACAAAAACGCTGCATTCATGGCCTCACGGACAACATTGTTCCCGCGAAAACTAAAGCTCACGTTACTCACACCGCCGGAGGTTCTGGCTCCAGGACATTCCTGTCTGATCTTCCGAACTGCCTCGATGAATTCCACGGCGTAGTTGGCATGTTCTTCAATTCCCGTGCCGACAGTCAGAATATTTGCGTCGAAAATGATGTCTTCCGGAGGGAAGCCAACTTCCTCCGTAAGCAATTTGTAAGCTCGTCGACAGATTCGGACTTTGTCATCGCATATTGTGGCCTGTCCGGTCTCGTCGAATGCCATCACAATCGTCGCTGCTCCGTAACGGCGGATAATGCGAGCCTGTTTCAGGAAACTCTCCACTCCTTCTTTCAGACTGATACTGTTGACAATACTCTTGCCATGTACGCATTTGAGACCCGCTTCGATGACATTCCAGTCGGAGCTGTCGATCATGATCGGTACGCGAATGTTTTCATCATGAAGCAGCCACAGAAATTTCTCCATGCATTTTGGACCATCCAGAAGTGCTTCGTCCATGTTGACGTCGATGATATTAGCCCCTCCGTCAACCTGATCCTGTGCAACACTGATGGCTTCGTCATATTTTTCTTCGCGAATCAGTCTCGCAAATCGTCTTGATCCAGTGACGTTGGTCCGTTCACCGACGTTGAGGAAATTCGATTCGGGACGCAGGACCAGATAGTCGAACCCGCAATAGGTGGACCAGCCGTTGCCCTGTGGAATCCGGCGGGGGGGGACTCCCTCCACCGCCGCAGCAATTGCCCGAATATATTCCGGCGTGTTGCCGCAGCATCCTCCGACAACATTCACATGTCCGGCCTGCGCCACTGCGTACAGTGCAGAGGACACTGCCGCGGGATTGCTGTCGAAACCGCCCATTCCGTCCGGCATGCCGGCATTGGGATAACATGTGACGTACCGTGTCGCCATTTCCGACAGCGTTGCGAGATAAGGTTTGATTTCCTTTGGCCCCAGGGCACAGTTCAAGCCGATGCTCAGTGATGGAAAGTGTTCGACCGAGGTGTAGAATGCTTCGACCGTCTGGCCCAGCAGAGTTACTCCGCCGGTGAAAACCGTTCCCGAAATCATGACCGGAATCTCGCGGCCCTGATCTGCGAAAACACGGGAAATCGCAAACAGACACGCCTTCAGATTGAGCGTATCGAAACTCGTCTCGGGCAACAGCAGGTCGACACCTCCATCCATCAGTCCGCGAATCTGCTCCGCATACGAACCCACCATCTGATCGAACGTAAACGGTCGTGTCCCCGGTTGATCTGCGTTCATCGACAGCTGAATCTTTGTCGGACCGATGCTGCCAGCCACATAACGTGGCTTCATCGGGTTGGCAGCGGTAGCTTTGTCGGCAATCGCACGAGCCAGCTCGGCCCCCATTTTGTTGATTTCCCAGGCCAAATGCGAGAGCTCAAATTCATCGAGTGACACAATATTGGCATTGAAGGTGTTTGTCTCAATGATGTCGGCACCGACATCGATGAAAGCCTGGTGGATGTCAGTAATCAATTGTGGCTGTGTCAAAACCAGCAGGTCGATCGCGTTTTTCACATCGATTGGATGATCCCTGAGCCGATTACCGCGATAGAATGCCTCATCGGGCTCCCGGGACATAATCAGTGCACCCATCGACCCATCGATGACAAGAATACGGTGGTCAAGCAACTCACGAATATCAGGTCGGGAACTCATATCATTTAACAGAGGCAGTACGGAATATCAGAATCCAACCCTTAGCATTACGCAACAACAGGTCGCATGGTCTGTCGATGATGGGAATGGCAGTTGATAGTCCAGAGATCGGGGATTGTAGAACGACCATCAGACCCGTTTAACATCTTGTGCGAGTTTTGGCCGAATTGATCAATACCGGGAACCAACAAAGCACAGATCCTGTCCTGTAACTTCCTGAATGTCGGAACGGAACTTCTGTGCCTCCCGACCGGCATGTCATTCGATACGATCCATGGCCTCGGATACAACTGTTCTGAACCCGGCACGCGTCTCCATCAGCTGAAGTTCCTGACGATGCATTTTGAGACAAAATCCGTTCACACCGGCGTCCACAAGGACACTCAGTTCAACAGCGTGATTACTCCGATTTACGCCAGTTCCACCTTCTACTGGAATAACATTGAGGAATCATCGGGGTACGACTACACCCGATCCGGCAACCCCACACGAGATGCCCTGCAGGAGAATCTGGCCACATTGGAAGGAGGTGCCGGCTGCGCTGCCACCTGTAGCGGAATGGCAGCTGTCCATTGTGCGATGTCCCTCTTTGGACCCGGTGATCACGTGGTGGTGCCGGTTGACGTGTATGGCGGTACGTTTCGATTCATTAGCCAGTTTCTGGTCGAAAAAGGAATGTTGTTCACCTTTGTGGACATGACCGACCTCAATGCGATTCGCGATGCCGTCACTTCCGTGACCCGAGGCATCTGGATTGAAACTCCCAGCAATCCGATGATGAAAGTGGTCGATCTTACGGCAGTCGTCAAGATCGCCAAAGAACGCGGAGTCATGACGCTGTGCGACAATACGTTCCTTTCACCGTATCTGCAGCGACCCTTCGAATTTGGAGTTGATGTCGTGATTCACTCAACCACCAAATACATCAACGGGCATTCGGATGTTGTCGGCGGCGCAATCATTGCAAAGACTCCGGAGTTAGCGAAACGCATTGGCTGGATCTGCAATGCCGCCGGCATGGCCTGTTCTCCGTTCGACGCCTGGCTCGTGCTGCGGGGTGTCAAGACACTCGGCTGCCGCATGGAGGCCCAGCAGCGTGGTGCCCAAAGACTTGCGGAGTGGCTGGAGCAACATCGCGCCGTCGAGACCGTTTACTACCCGGGACTGGAGTCGCATCCACAACATGCACTCGCCAGACAGCAGCAGGATGGCTTCGGAGCCATGCTCAGTTTCGACGTCAAAGGTGGTCGATCGGTTGCGGAACGGGTTTGTCTGAATACAAATCTGTTTGATGTGGGAGTGTCACTAGGTGGTATTGAAAGTCTGATCAGTTTTCCGGTGACGATGAGCCATGCAGCAATGTCGGAGGAAGGACGAATCGCAGCCGGAATCACGGACAAAACTGTGCGAGTCTCCGTAGGACTGGAACATCCGAATGACCTGATCGATGACCTGCAGCAGGCACTCGACGCATCGTAGAACGTAATAAAGGCAGCAGCTGATGCAGGCTTTGGTCACAGGCGGTGGTGGATTCCTCGGCCAATACGTAGTGGAGCAGCTGCTGGACGCTGGTAACCACGTCAGGGTCTTTTGTCGAGGCAGTTACGAATCACTAAATCGCAACGGCGTTGAGGTCGTGCGGGGGGACGTGCGGGACGCGGATGCGCTTGCCGCAGCCTGTGAAGAAATCGAAGCCGTTTTTCATATTGCGGCCATCGTCGGTATCTGGGGTCAGTGGGAAACCTATCACTCCACCAATACAGTGGGCACGTATCATGTCATTGAAGGATGTCGGCAAGCTGGTGTTAGGCGACTGGTTTATACCAGCTCGCCCAGTGTGATTTTTGACGGCAGTGATCATCGAAATGCAGATGAGTCGCTGACGTATCCTCGTACGTGGATGTGTCACTATCCGCGTTCCAAAGCGCTGGCCGAACAGGCAGTGCTGCAGGCGAATGATGACTCCCTTCGCACCATATCTCTTCGCCCGCATTTGATCTGGGGACCGCGAGACAGCCATTTGATTCCCAGACTGATTCAGAAGGCTCAATCCGGCCGACTCCGCCGAGTCGGCAACGGCACCAACATTGTTTCGGTCAGCTATGTGGAAAACGCGGCCGCGGCACACCTGCAGGCCGAAGAGTCGCTGCGCAGATCGGACCGGGCGGCAGGTCAGGCATACTTCGTCAATGAACCGGACTCCGTCAATTTGTGGTGCTGGATTGATGAACTGCTGGCTCTTTTCAATCTGCCCCCGATTCAAAACTCGATGTCGGCTCGGTCAGCCCATTGTATCGGGCTGATGATGGAACTGCTGTGGAAGGTGTTGCCGGGTGAACCTCTGATGACGCGGTTCTTGGCGTCACAACTGTCGCGGTCTCACAGCTACAGCATTCGGGCTGCGCAAAGAGATTTTGGGTACATGCCGGTCTGTAGCATGGTGGAGGGGATGGAGCGTCTTCGGAAGCATTTGACTGAACCACCGTTGCGCCGTTCATAATCGCGGTGTCTGCTGCCGAGGCTGGCCGTTTCAACTTGCAGTCCAGATTGTCGAGAAGCAGTTCCGTGCCGGGAAGTCGGACCTCGCGAACTACTGGTACCGCCTGCGCAAACGAGTGAACAGATTATGAAATCCGTTCACGCCTGGGTCGAGCACCTTGAATTCGTCCGCCGCGGACTCAGCATGCTCGTCACATACCG
>Ga0310123_10000303_pt1 | contig 44382 bp, 33 predicted proteins | sample CB6_AW_1057_MG_FD_203505 | JGI IMG/M metagenome (GOLD analysis project Ga0310123, IMG submission 203505) | Marine microbial communities from Western Arctic Ocean, Canada - CB6_AW_1057 | ecosystem: Environmental > Aquatic > Marine > Oceanic | place: Canada: Western Arctic Ocean | collected... | reverse complement strand
GTGACGCTGGCCGAGGCCTTGAAGGGGGCGGGCTACGCGACGTTTTTTGCCGGCAAGTGGCACCTGGGTCCCGAGGGGTTCTGGCCCGAGAGCCAGGGATTCGATGTCAACCAGGGAGGGATCACCCGCGGAGGCCCCTACGGCGGCAAGAAGTACTTCTCACCCTACGGCAACCCGAGATTGAAGGACGGTCCTGCGGGTGAGCACCTGCCGGCACGCCTGGCCCGGGAGACGGTGAAGTTCATCGAGGCGAACCGCAAGAAACCCTTCCTGGCGTACCTCTCGTTCTACTCGGTCCACACCCCCCTGATGGCTCGCAAGGATCTCCGCGAGAAGTACCAGGCCAAGCGGAAGAGCCTGGACGCTGGGGCCGTGGCGGGAGAGTTTTCCAGGAAGGAGCATCTGCGACGGGTCCGCACGCTGCAGGCTCATGCCGTTTATGCCGGCATGATCGAGGCGATGGACGCGGCGGTCGGGACGGTGCTGGATGGGTTGAAGCGGCTGGGACTCGATCGGAACACGGTCGTGTTCTTCATGTCAGACAACGGCGGTCTGTCGACGTCCGAGGGGCACCCGACCAGCAACCTGCCGCTGCGGGGCGGCAAGGGTTGGATCTACGAGGGAGGAATTCGCGAGCCGATGATCGTGCGCTGGCCGGGTGTCACCACCGCGGGCAGCGTCTGCGACCAGGTGGTCACCAGCACCGATTTCTACCCGACGATCCTCGAAATCACCGGCCTGAAGCCTCGACCCGATCAACACCGAGATGGGATGAGCTTCGTGAAGCTGCTGAAGGGCCGCAAGCGGGACCGGGGTCCGGTGCTTTGGCATTATCCTCACTACGGCAACCAGGGCGGGGCTCCTGCCGGGGCCATTCGAGACGGGCGATGGAAGCTGATCGAGTGGTACGAGACGGGGCGGGTCGAGCTGTTCGATCTTGATGATGACATGGGCGAGAGCCGGGACCTGGCCCGGGCGAAGCCCGATCGGACCCGAGCGATGCAGGCGGTGCTGCACCGGATGCTGAAGGAGACCGGTGCGGTGATGCCGTCGCACAATGAGCGGTTCGATGAGAACAAGCGAGAGGGACGGTGACCGCGGCGGGGGTGGGGGTGTTCGGCCTCAGGCTTTCAGGCCCGCAGGCGATCTCCGCTCTTGCACACAATCCGACCCCGTGACCATCATCCGGGCTCCTACATCGGGGTGCAGCCGTGGGCGAACGGGTCGAATCGGAGTCATCAGGTGATTCGTCTGCCCAGGGTCGGTTTCGAGCTTGGTTGCGTCGAGTCGTCCTGTACCTGCTGGTTCCCTACCTGGCGCTGGTGGTGATGTTTGCCTGGTTGCAGCGGTCGATGATGTACTTTCCCACGCGGGTGGCGTCTCTGCCGGCGGCCGAGTGCGGTCTGCCTCGGGGGCAGGTTCACGAGATCGAGGTACCGGTTGGCGACGACCTGCTGCTGCACGGCTGGCTGGCGCTGGCCCGGGGTCAGTCGGCCGATGATCTTGCCGGGGCCCTGGCACGACTCTTCGACGACAGATCACTGCTGCTGTATTTCCCCGGCAATGCCGGTCACCGCGGCTACCGGGCTGGCTCGATCGCCGGCTTCACTGACGTGGGACTCGACGTGGTGCTCGTAGATTTCCGCGGCTATGCCGAAAACTCTGGAACACCGACCGAGGCGTCACTGCACGCTGATGCACACAGCATCCAGCTCTGGCTGGCGGCTCACGGAGTTGCTCCCGATCGGCTGATCCTGTTCGGAGAATCGCTGGGGTGTGCCGTGGCGGTTCGCCTGGCGGCGGAGATGTGCCGCGGCGGCACTCCGCCGGGTGGGCTGGTTCTGAGGGCTCCGTTTTCGTCGATGACCGACACCGGCAGCCACAACTACCCCTGGCTGCCGGTTCGCTGGCTGCTGCTGGACCGTTACGAGTCGATCGACCACATCGGCGACGTGACCTGTCCCCTGGCAATCGTGCACGGAACCGAGGATCGGCTGATTCCGATTCGCCTGTCCAGGAAGCTGTTTGAAGCCGCTCCGTCCCACTCGGCCACCGGGGTCAAGCGGCGGTTTATTGAGCTGCCGGGAGTGGGTCACAACGGGATCCCGATGGAGCCGATTGTCGAGGCGGCCCGCGGTATGATGCTGGGAGCTGAAAACCTCAATGGAGACCCGGGACATGCAGGGTGAGATGCAGGGTGAGATGCAGACACGGCGTGACTTCATCGCGGCAGGAGCAGCCCTGGCCGCCGGTGGTACGTTGGAGGCAGTCGTCTCGGCCGAGTCGAAGAAGTCCTTCCGGCTCAGTTACATCGTCGGGGCCTGCATGTACGGCACGAAGCCTCTGGCGGAGATCCTGCCGGAGGTCCGCAAGTGCGGGGCCGAGTCGGTCGAGTTCTGGGCGCGGCCGCATGGCAACCAGCGGGAGCAGGTCGACGAACTGGGAGTCGACGTTGTGCGGGACCTGTTGAGGAAGAACAAGGTCCGGATGGGGAGCATGACCTGCTTCAAGTACGGAGTCTTCGGCATGCAGCCGGAGATGAAGTTGCTGAAAGCGCTGGGCGGCGACATGGTGATCTGCAATTCCATCGGGCCCCGCAACCTGACCGGCGATCCGCTGAAATCGGCGGTGAAGGCGTTGGCCGAGAAACTGAAGCCTCACGTGGCGGCTGCCGAGGAGATCGGGGTGAGGATCGGGATCGAGAATCACAGCGGGACAATCATCAATTCGCCCGAATCGCAATTGATGCTGATGGACCTGCTGCCGCCGGAACACATCGGGATCGCCCTGGCCGGTTATCACATGCCTCAGGATCCGGAGCTGATCGGCAAGCACATCGTACGGCTGGGCAAGCGGCTGGTGCACTTCCAGGCGTGGGAGCACGGGATGGGCTGCAGCAAGAAGCTGCCCAAGGCCCAGGAGCTGATGCAGATGCCCGGTCGCGGGCCGCTGGATTTCCGGCCGATTGTGGCGGGCCTGAAGCGGATCAAGTACCGCGGCCGTGTGGAGATCTTCATGCACCCGGTGCCGCGTGGGGTGCCGATCCTGGAGACGACCGCGAAGGTGACCGCGGAGATCAACCGGGCGCGGGCGTACCTGGATCGGTGTGCGGCTTCGGCCTGAGCGTCAGACCCTGGGCAACTCGTACCCCTTGCGGTATTCGCGGGTCAGGTACTGGTTGGCCGACTTGTCGTTGGTGAAGGTTTCGGTCTCGGCGTCGAATTCCAGCCGCTTGCCGGTGCGGTAGGCGATGTTGCCGAGGTGGCAGAGCATGGCCGAGAGGTGTCCTTCGAGGATGTCGGCGATGAGTTCGTCCTGCTTGCGGTTTTTGACGCAGTCGATGAAGTTCCGGTAGTGGCCTCCGTCGTCGCTCCACTTCTTGTAGAACGACTTCCCCGGTTTGCCCTTCTGGTGGAAGATCCGGTATCCATCCCGGTCGACCATCATGTAGCCCTGGTCGCCGAAGAAGATGTTGTCATTGTCGTTCATGTGCGATTGCATGCGGTAGGGCGTGAAGTCGCGTTGTTCGAAGACGTACAGCAGGTCGTCGTACTCCCAGGTCACGACCATCGCGTCGGGCACCTCGTGTGCGTCACCGGCCCATCCCAGCTTGGCTCCGCTGCAACTGACCGCCTTGGGTGCACCGAGGTTCAGTGCCCAGCGTCCGATGTCGACCTGGTGGACTCCGTCGTTGCCCAGGTCCCCGGTGCCGTAGTCCCACAGCCAGTGCCAGCCCGAGTGAAACCGATTTCGGTTGAAGGGTCGCTTGGGGGCCGGTCCCATCCAGAGGTCGTAGTTGACGCCCTTGGGGACGGCTTCGTCCTTGCGATGAGCCATCCGGCCACGCCGCTGGTTGTTGATGGCCTTGACCATCATCACCTTGCCGATGGCGCCTTCGGCGATGAGTTTCCAGGCCTGCTTGTAGTGGGGCGCGGCTCTGAGGTTGGTGCCGTGCTGGACGATCCGCTTGTGCTTGCGTGCTGCGGTGACCGCGACCCGGCCCTCGTGGACATTGTGCGAGGCGGGTTTTTCGACGTAGACATCCTTGCCGGCCAGGCAGGCGTTGATCGTGATCGGTGCGTGCCAGTGGTCGGGAGTGGCCACGGCCAGGGCATCGACGTCGCGTCGATCCAGCAGGGTGCGGTAATCGACGACGTACTCGGGACGTCGGCCGCTGAGTTGGCCGATCTGGCTGCACAGTGCCTGCCCGCGACTCTCGTCGACGTCGCAGACGGCCACCACCTGGCTGTGCTTGATCTGTGCAAACGCGCGGGCGAGGCTGGCTCCACGACCACAACCCAGCACGGCGACGTTGACCGTTTCGCTGGGTGCGGCGGCTTCGAGGGTCCCGAGTCCCGTGGCGGCCAGCGCGGCGGCACTTCCCAGGAACGTGCGTCGGTCGGTCGGGTACATGATCGGCTCCGGTCGGGGACACGTGAGGTGGTTGCTGACCGCATGCTACCCGTGCCGACCTTGCAGTCTCAAGCCGCTGAAGGCAGATTGCGTGGGGTAACCCACAGGCCTTAGAATCGGGGCCGATGGCCTTCCTGTCAGGGAGTTGAAAATGAGCTGGCGGCGACGGGACGTTTTGCAGGTGGGTGGCCTGGGGGCCCTGGGACTCTCGTTGCCCGACGTGCTTGCCGCAGACCCGTCCCGGGCCACGGCCAAAGGCTGCATCCTCTTCTTCATGGAAGGGGGACCCAGCCAGATCGACATGTGGGACATGAAGCCCGAGGCTCCCGAGAACATCCGGGGTCCGCTGAAACCGATCGACACGACGATTCCCGGCTACCAGCTGTGCGAGCACCTGCCGCAACTGGCCCGTCAGATGCACCATTTCAGCGTGGTCCGATCGGTCAACCACACCATCGTCGACCACAACGCCAGCTCGTACTTCATGTTGACCGGCCAGGTTCCTCTGAAGGACTCGCAACTGATCCGAGGCTCTTCACCCTCGAACGCTCCGGCTTACGGCTCGGTGCTGGCGAAGCTGATGCCGACCGAGCGGGCCTTGCCGGATTACGTCCACCTGCCCAAGCGATTCTTCAATTGCGGCCACTTCATTCCCGGCGTCCTAGCCGGTTTCCTGGGCGACTCGTACGACCCGTTCATCGCCGGGGACCCCAGCCAGGGCGACTACCACGTTCCCGGTCTCGAACAGACCCTGGGCGAGGCCCGATTCGGGCAACGACGCCGGTTGCTGTCACAGCTGGACCGTGGTCTCGATGAACCGGTGCCGCCGCGGGCTCTGGATCGCAAGGATGTCTTCTACGAGAAGGCGTTCGATTTGATCACGGCGGCCGAGGCGCGTGAAGCATTTCGGCTGGATGACGAGCCCGAGTCGGTTCGGAAGCGATACGGGTTACGTCGCGAGGTGTCCGGTGTCCGCGGTGGCGGGCTGCCGCACCTGGGGCAGTGCCTGCTGCTGGCGAGGCGATTGATCGAGCGTGGCGTGAGGCTGGTGTCGGTCTGGGCCGGGGGGCAGGCCTTCGACGGGCACAAGGGGCATTACCAGAGCCTGGTCAAGGGGCTGTGTCCTCCGACGGACCAGGCACTTTCGGCGTTGGTCGAGGATCTTGCCGAGCGGGGCATGCTCGACGATACGCTGGTGGCCTGCCTGGCGGAGTTCGGCCGCACACCCAAGCTGGGGCAGGTGACCTCTTCGGCCGGTGCGACTCCCGATGGTCGTGACCACTGGCCGCATTGTTTCTCAATCCTGTTCGCCGGCGGCGGGATCAAGGGCGGCCTCGTGCACGGATCCTCCGATCGGTTCGCCGCCTATCCCCAGACCGACCCGGTCACTCCCGAGGATGTGGCGGCGACGATCTACACCGCGTTGGGGGTCGACCCCAGGCACCGGATCCGTGATCGATTCTCGAAACCGCAGACGCTCGCCGACGGTGAGGCGATCCGGCCGTTGTTTGGCTAGACAGCCCGTTTGATAATTCGAGCAGCGGGGGTCTGACGCCGCCCACCAAGAGTCCTGCTCCACCTGTCGCGTTCCGCAGGCGGGGCCTGACCCCTTCTTCGTGTTGCAGCGTGTGCTGGTTGAAAAGGGGTCAGGCCCCGCCTGCGTGCCGTTCTGGGTGGAGCGGGACTTTCTGTGGGCGGCGTCAGACCCCGGGCTTCGAGTTCTTCAACCCGCCGCAGGCGGGCTAGGCCTGGTCGAGGCCCCAGCAGAAGAGCTGCCTTAGAATCGGGCTGTCGTTGAGTGTCTCGTCGAGCACCAGCACCATCTCGTCGCCGGATCCCTTCGAACTGCCCAGCGGCTCGATCGACCACCCGGCCTCACGAGCCCAATCGGCCAATTCCGCGTGTGTGGGAAAGACCAGCAACCGCCGTGGGCCTCGATCGGCCACCACGTGCTGCACCAGTTCCCAGACGTCCCGGGCTCCGCCGGCGTACTCGATCAGGCCCCGCTTGTTGGTGGCCTGAGCGTCGACGAGATAGGCCACCGCCTGCCCGTCTGACTCGCCCACCAGCACGGGGCACTTGGGGAGAGAGAACAGATGGGCGGACTCATGCAGTGTGCGACGCGAGTGGTGTGTGTGGGATTGATGCAGTTGATGGATGGCATCGAGGTGCCTGGGGGGGTCGAAGTCGACCACTTGCAGAAGGTGGTCGCGGTCGTTGGTGGTGTCTGACGGTGAGGCGATCCAGCCAGGGGTGTTGACGGTCTGCCAGCCGAGCGGTTGATAGAACTCGGGCACCCCGGTCCAGAGCAGTCCGAGCTGGCAGCCGAGCCCCGGCATGGCCGCCTGCAGGTCGCGCATCAGTTCGGCGGCGAGGCCTCGGCGGCGGGATTGGGCTTCTGTGGCCACGAGCACGATGATACCGACGCCAATCGCCTGGCCCGAGAAATCCAGTGTGCGAGGCCAGACGGCTGCGTGGCTGACGATGCGGCCGTGCTGCTCGATCACCCGGCAATTCTCCAGGTTCTCTTCGGCAAACAGCAGCGGAAAATCGGTCAGCACGCTCTGGTCGGTCACTCCTTTTTCGCGACGGAAAATCGTGTCGAGCAGATCGATGATCCCGGTCAGGTCGTCGGCGGTGGCCGGTCGAGGTGCGGTCATGGGGAGCTGTCGATGCCGGGGCGTGGTGGTGCAGGATGACACGCGTGTGGCGGGCAGTCGACCTTGACCGTCGGGAATCGTCGCCGGTATTCTCCCGCCCGCTCCTATCCTCCTCCCCCCCCTGTGGGACCCCCTGCGTGTCTGAGTCGTCTGCCGAAAAACTCTGTCGTCGAACGATCCTGCTGGTCGCAATCGGCCTGGTGGCTGGCGCGGCCGCGGTGGCAGAGGGTCCAGCGGACGAGCCCGACACCGACGGGATCCTCGTGTTGCGTAATGGGCGGGTGCTGGAAGGTCGGATTCGGCTACTCAAGGAGGGTTACCAGGTCGCGACGTCGTCGCGGCGAGTGGTGATTCCACGCGACCTGGTCGAAGTCGAAGGCCACAACCTCATCGACGCCTACCGCAAGCTCAGGGCCAGGATGCCCGATCGCAGTGCCTCGCGGCACATCGCTCTGGCCCGATGGTGTCTTTCGAATGGACTCAATCAGCAGGCCCTGGTGGAATTCCGTGAGGTCCAGCGATTGGCTCCGAAGAACATCATGGCGAGATCGATGGTCGACCGACTCATTCCGACCATCCGTCCTGGCGGCACGGTGCCCACGGTTCGCGCGTCCACGGCGTTGATGTCGCGGGACGCCGAGCCGGTCGAAGCCTTGGGGGGACTGCCACGCGATGTGGCTGCGATGTTTGTGCAGCGGATCCAGCCGCTGCTGTCTCATGGGTGTGGGACGGGATCGTGTCATGGTGCAAGCAGCGGCCGGACTTTTCGGCTCGAGCCGATCGGCCGCGACCGCAGTGGCTTCGGAGTGCGGACCCGCAAGAATCTCGAGGCGACTCTCGGCCAGCTCGACCTGGATGGCGATTCCAGGCGACCGCTGCTCGAGTTCGCTCGCCGGCCGCATGGCAGTTCCCAGGGCGGCCGGTCCCGGCGATGGATCAGGGGAGACCAACTGAGGCTGATCGAATCGTGGGTTCAGCAGGTGGCGACTTCGCGCGTGAGCCCGCTGAAAGCGGCCTCGGGCGCTCTGAAAGCGAATCCCACTTCGTCCCGGACCGATCGTGACCCAACTCGTGCAGCGAAACCCGGTGGTAAGTCGGTGGACGTTTTCGACCCCTCGGCCTTCAACCGGGAGACTCGGCGTCGCGAGGCGAACCGCAAGCGGGCGGCTAGCCGCACCACTCCTCGATCATCCGTGCGTACAGGTCGGTTCCGAGTTCCAGCTGCTCCAGGTCGATGAATTCATCCCAGGTGTGTGCCTGGGCGATATCGCCGGGTCCGATAACGACCATGTTGGACAACTCGGTCAGCATCCCACCGTCGGTTCCGTAGCAGACGGTGGTCGGAGTATCACGGCCGGCGAGGTCGAGCACCTCGCGGACGAACGGAGAGTCGGGGTCGATGTAGAGTGGTTCAGCGCGGCTCTTGACCACGAACTCGATCCCACACTCCTGTGCACTCGCCTGGGCCCGCTCGATCAGGCTGTCGATTTCCTGGCCGGGCATGGCCCGGAAGTAGACGGTGCAGACGCTTTTTGGCGGAGTGATGTTAACTGCGGCGGTGTGGTCGTTGATCCCGATGTTCCAACTGAGCGTCGGAGGGTCGAACGCGTCGTTTTGCCACTCGGACGACGATTCGGTCTCGTCGTGAATCGCCTTCATCTCGGCCAGGTAGGGGATCATGGCGAGGTTGGCGTTGAGACCGGCTGTGGTGCTTGAGTGTGATGCTGTGCCGTGGGAGGTGGCGACCAGGCCGGTGGTGCCCTTGTGAGCGTAGACCACCTCGAGCATCGTCGGTTCGCCGATGATCCCACGTGACCCACCGGCAACCATCTCACGAAACAACTCGCTCCGCTGGGCCACCGCCGTGGCTCCGCCGTAGCCGATCTCCTCATCGGAGGTACAGGTGACGTAGACGGGTTGCTTGAGCGGGAGATCTGCGAGCCGCTCGGCGGCGGCGAACATGCAGGCGATCGAGCCCTTCATGTCGCAGCTGCCGCGGCCATAGAGCCGGTCGCCGACGATGGTCGGTTCGAAGGCGCCAAAGTCCTCGGTGTGCCACGGATCGGCCGGCACCACGTCGGTGTGGCCGAAGTAGGCCATCCCCCCGGTTCCCTCACCCTTCTTCCCCAGCACGCTGACCTTGCGGACTCCGTGCGGATCGTCGTATTCGATCCGCTCGATGGCAAAACCCAGGCCGCTGAGGACCTCCTCGCAGTAGTCACTGACCGGTGCGTTGGTGAGATTGCTGGTGGATTCGAAGGAGACGAGTCGCTGGTTGTATTCGAGAGCGTCCATGGTGGGCGGGTCCGAGTTGTGTGGGGGCGGAGGGAAACGGGAGGCTCAGCTCCGGAGGTGACGGGCAAAGACCTGCTTGGTGCGACGCCACATTTCCGGCGAGAGCACGTGGCCGGAACCCTTCTCGATGTAGTGTGTGAAGTTGTCCTGGGCGTGAGTCGACTCGTACGCATGGGTGATCACCTTGATCCCGCGTCGGACTTCGTCGATCGGGCTGCCGCCGTCCTTTTCGCCGAAGTTGAGGTGCAGGGCGCGAGGCACGATCAGCGCGGCGATGTCGGGTGTGTCTCCGTGGGCGTGAATCCCGGGTACGAAATTCGGGAAGCAGTGCAGCATGTGGCCGTCGTGGATCGCCTTGTAGGTTGGCAGGCAGCAGTTGCCGACCAGGCACTTCAGCCGAGGCTCCCACGGTCCGACCAGCCAGGTGTGGGTGGAACCCATCGAGTGGCCGTAGCAGCCCAGTTTCAAGGCGTTGACCTCGTCGAGACCAGCCAGCACGTCGACGGCTCGACGCATGTCGAGAATGTTCTTCCAGGCCATGCACTTTCCGTCGACCACATACCGCAGGAACTCGAACCGCTCGTACCAGTGCGTCTTCAGCTTCCCGGTCGGGTCCTGGCGTTCTTCGAAACACAGAGCGTCGGGGCAGAGCACGACGTAGCCTTCGCGGGCCAGAGCTGCACCGGTGTGGTGCATCGGGTTGCCGCCCAGGCCTGCCGGTTCGCTTTTGCCGAGATGATACTGCCCGGCGTGCTGGTGCCAGACGGCGATGCCCGGGGCCGGCTTGGCAGGTGTCGCCGAATCGGGGATCAGCAGCAGGGCCGGCACGCGATCGTCGGGTTCGACTTCGTAGCTGAGCGTTAGCAGGCGGTAGCCGTCCTTCTGCTCGGTCTTGGTGATCCGGGTCTTCAGCGGAGAAGGATCGGGCCAGTCTCCGCCCAGCCCCGACAACAGGCGGTCACGGAAGTCGACGGCGGCCATGGCGTGTCCTGCTGGATCTGTTAAGAGGGCGGAGGCAACTGACGTCCTGCGGCCAAGACTATCGCAATGAGACATCGATTGCGAACAGCGTCCAGCACCCCTTTCGGGGTGCGGGCGGGGTGCGTGGCGGTCTGTACGGGGTGGTTTCGTGTGGGCTTGGGCGTGAGATCCACCGCGGCGTTGCTGTAGCCCTGATCCCCCTGAAACGTGCGATCCGACGTCCGATGGTGTGTTTCAGGCAAGTTATGCGGGTGGTACCGCCGATACCAACGTCATAAGCCGTACAACCGGTACGAGTCGACCGTGTGTTGCGTGGGCGATTCGGGCGGGGGTCTCAGGAAAGCGTTGCATGATCGGCCGTCTGACCATTCTCCAAGCCGTGTCGGTTGCGCTGTTGGTGATCGTGCCGGCACGTGGCCAGTACCCCACGCAGCCACCCCGGCAACAGTCTCTGCCGCCGGGCGTCTCACCTGCGTCGTACGCGGCTGGTGCCTGGGACGAGCCGGGAAACGCAGGACCGGCGATCACCGAGCAGATGCTCTCGCAGGATCGTGGCTGGGGTTACGAGGACACGAACCTGGACCGTGTGCTGCGGGGTCTGCGGCGCAACACCTGGATCCGGCTCGACTACATGAATTTCGATGCCACACGACCCGGTTCGCACTTGCTGGGTGCTGACAACCCGATGGTCGCCAACGAGCGGTTGCCGTTTACGGTTTCAAGCGGGAGCACCGACATCGGGGTGGCCACGGTTCCGGCCCTTGATGGTTTGCAGTTGCGGAACAGCAACGGAATGCGAGGAACGCTGGGGCTGATGTTCAACGACGGCGGCGTGGAGTTCGACGTCTGGGGCCTGAAGGAAAACGAGGCCTCTTTCAGTCTGAGGGGCCTGGGTGCCCAGGATTTCGGTCCGACTACCGGAGGCAACCTGCCGCCTGATCCGATCTTCGCGGCCACCAGCACACTGGTGAACGGAGAACCCGGAAACAACAACTTCCTGTACGACCACAGTTTTGGAGCCCGCTATGTCCAGGACGTGTGGGGGGCCGGCATCAACTACATCGCCAACGATTCGGACATCGGCGAGGGAGTGATGATGATGCCGATCCTGGGTATGCGTTACCTCGAGGTGAACGAGGGGCTGTTCCAGGTCGGCGTATTCAACGGAGGCTTCGACGGCATCGTCGACTTCGGCGAAGACCTCAACAGCAACGGCATACTGGACGCCGGTGAAGACATCAACAGCGACGGCCTGCTGGACCTCGGCCTGGTCAGCACGATCACATCAAGAGTCAACAACGAGATCTATGCCCCGCAGATTGGAATGAGAATGCAGCTGCAGCACCGCTGGTTCACACTCGGCTTCGAGCCGAAGTTCGCCCTGGGTGTGAACCGCTACAGGATGAAAGTCGAGACGAATCGGTTGAGGAGTTTCGGGGATGGCCCGACCCGCGAGACACGGCGGGGTGCCCGGTTTGCCCAGGTGGCGGATTTCCGGTTCTTCATGAAGCTGTTCCCCAGCGAGAACATCGAGTTCTTTCTGGCCTACGACATTACGGTGGCCGGCGGAGTCTCGCGGGCTCACGACAACATTCTTTACAACGACAACGGTCAGTCGGAGCCCCCGGCAATTGGTGTCGATCCTGGGTTCGAAACGCTCTGGTGGCAGGGTTTGACGGTGGGAGGTCAAATCTGGTTGCGTTAGCAACCGGCCACCGGGTGAGTCCAGGCCCGGCATCAATCTGATCCGTGCGAGCGAGGGATCCGTTGCTGCGGATCCCTCGCTTTGTTTAACCCCGGGGTGGTCTATGCTGCGCCGCAGCAGCGACTGAGAGTTGGAGTCAGGCCGTCGGCGCGGGGCCTGAGCGCGGATTGACACGCGTGTTGAAGGTGGTCTATCGTCCACTCATGCGAGCTGTGGTGCGAGAACTTGTGTACGCGGCCCTTTACGCAGCGGCCTGTGCGGGGCTGGTGTACTGTTGTGCCTCGAGCCTGTGGCGAATCGGAGACGTACCCGGCGGCAGCAAGGTCCTGTTTGCCGTGCTGGTCTTTTTCGGAGCCTACGGTGCGTATCTCTGCGGCCAGACGTCCGTCGAGATCGTCCAGTCTTTGAGCAAGCTGGGCGAAGCGGCTGAGTCGGATCCCCAGGAGGACTCGTCGTCGGAGCCTGGGGGCGCGGAGTCGACTACCGAGTCTGCGGCCGTTGTTGTGAAGGCGGTTGTGGACTAGCGCGATGTCCGGACCCTGAGTCCCAGCCAGCTCGGCAGGGTGCCCCCCATCACTCCGGCGACTCCCAGCAGCAGTCTCCAACGGCGAGACACTCGCCGGGGTCCGGTCTCCACGGCGGCCGCCTCGTCGGAGTGGGCCTCGTGGAGAGGGTCCACGATCAGGCGAGCCAGTCGGTGACGACCTCGCCGCCCACGTCGGTCAGGCGGAAGTCGCGTCCCTGGAATCTGTGGGTCAACTTGAGGTGATCGAGTCCGAAGCAGTGCAGCATCGTGGCGTGCAGGTCGTTGACGTGCACCGGTTTCTCGGCCACGCCCCAGCCGATCTCGTCGCTGGCTCCGTGCACCAGCCCGCCCTTGAGACCTCCGCCGGCCAGGAACATGCTGAAGCAGAACGGGTGGTGGTCTCGGCCGGTGACACTCGGCCGTGCACCGCGGTTTTCACCCAGCGGGGTTCTGCCGAACTCGGCTCCCCAGACGACCATTGTCTCTTCGAGCAGGCCGCGTTGCTTGAGGTCCTTGATCAGTGCGGCGATGGGCTGGTCGACGACGTCGGTGTTGTAGGCGAGTTCGTTGTCGAGGTTGCTGTGGTGGTCCCAGGAGGCGTAGACGAGGTTGACGAAGCGGACGCCTCGTTCGACCAGCCGCCGGGCGAGCAGGCAGTTGCGAGCGAAAGTCTGATAGGTATTTCCCGCCTTTCCACGCCCTCCCTTGCGGATCTCCTTGCGGTCGACCCCGTACAGGTCGCGTGTCGCGCGGGTTTCGCTCGAGAGGTCGATCAACTCCGGTGCAGCCGTCTGCATGCGGTAGGCGAGTTCGTAGCTGGCGATGCGACTGGCGATCTCGGGGTCGCGGGTCTGTTCGAGCCGGCCGGCGTTGATCTGCCGCAGCACGTCGAGGCCCTTGCGTTGCAGCTGAGGCGGCAGGCCGCTGGGGTTCGAGAGGTTGAGGACCGGCTCACCGGAGGTGCGGAAGCGGACACCGGAGTAGAGGCTGGGCAGAAAACCGCTCTGCCACAGAGTCGCCCCACCGCTGGATCCTCGTCCGCTGGTGAGCACGACGTATCCGGGCAGGTCGCGGGTCTCGTTGCCCAGGCCATAGTTGATCCAGGAACCCATCGTCGGCAGGCCGAAAGTGCCGCGGCCGCACTGCATCATCAGCTGGCCGGGATGGTGGTTGAATTGTTCGGAATACATCGAGCGGACCATCAGCAGGTCGTCGGCGCAGCTGCCGATGTGGGGCAGGAAGTCGGAGAACTCGGTGCCGCACTCGCCGTAGGGTCGAAATGTCCGCTTGGTGCCCATCAGGCGGACCGAGTCCTTCTTGATGAAGGCGAAGCGAACATCCTTGAGCTGTTCGTCGGGCATCGGTTGCCCGTGCAACTGGTTGAGCTTCGGCTTGGGGTCGAAGAGGTCCAGGTGAGACGGGGCACCGGCATTGAAAATGAAGATGCACGACTTGGCGCGTGGCTCGAAGTGAGTCGGCTTGGCTGCCAGCGGGTTGGGGTCGGCCCCGAGCAGTCCGTCCTCGGCCAACAGCGACGCCAATCCGGCGGCACCCAGGCCACAGGCCGAGCTGGTCAGGAAGTCGCGGCGTGTACGGGCCAGCACATCGAGCATCTCAGCGTCTCCTCTCGTGGTTATTCACGAGTGATGAATTCATCCATGTTGAGCATGATTCGGCAGGTGGCCACCCACGCGGCCGATTCGGCGGCCGATGTCCCCTTGGTGGCGTACTTGCCAACCAGTTTCTTGGCGTCATCGGCATGGTCGGTGTACCAACTGCGGGCGTCTCGGAGCAGCCCGGCGAAGCTGTCGAGTTCTTCCGCCGCGGGGCGACGGGCCACGCAGAACCGAAAGGCTCGGGCCAGCCGGGCCTGGTCATCGGCGTGCTGTTCGCCGATGACGCGACGGGCCATCGCCTGCGAGGCCTCGACAAAAACCTCGTTGTTCAGCGTGGTCAATGCCTGCAGCGGGGTGTTTGAGGCTCGGCGTTCGACGCAGGTGGTGTTGGAATCAGGGCAATCGAAGGTGGTCAGGTTAGGGTGCGGGGCGGTTCGCTTGAAGAACGTGTACAGGCCACGTCGAAAGCGGTCGGCACCTTTGCTGGCGGTCCACTTGAAGTTGTTGGCGTAGCTGAGTGCCGCCACGTCGGCCGGCATGGGTGGAAAGACGCTGGGTCCGCCGATCTTGCGAGAGAGCAGGCCCGAAGCGGTCAGGCTGTTGTCGCGGATGATCTCGGCCTGCAGACGGACGCGATTCTGGCGGGTCAGCAACAGGTTCTGCGGGTCGGCCGCGGCCAACGCCAGCGATGTGACCGACGTCTGGCGGTAGGTGTGCGAGAGCACGATCGTGAGAATCAGATCCTTGCGGCTCCACTTCAAACGCCGGTACTCGGTGGCCAGCCAGTCGAGCAGTGCCGGGTGAGTCGGCTTCTCGCCTCGGACGCCGAAGTCGTTGACGGTCCGCACCAGCCCCTTGCCAAACAGGTGGGTCCAGGCGTGGTTGACGGCGACCCGAGGGGGCAGAGGATTGTTGTCGGCGACCAGCCAACTGGCGAGATCGAGCCGATCGGCCAATTGCTTGGGATCCTTGTGACGGGGCTTGACCGGGGGCAGCGTGCCGAGTCCGGCGGGGATGGCCGGAGTGGTCTTCTGCGGTCTCAGGAAGTCGCCCCGGTGAAATAGTATGGTGGTTCGAGGACTCTGGGTCCGCTGAGTGATGACCCGGACACTCATTTGGGGCCGTTTCGGAGCCGCTTTCTTGAGATCGGCCAGTTTCCGGACCAGGCTGGCGGTGGTCTTGTCGACGCTGGCGTAGTGGGCTAAGAGCACGGCGGTCGCCTTGGCGTCCTTGGGCTTTTTCTTGACCGCCAGTAGCGCGGCGAGGACTGGCTTGGGGAGACCGAGCCCGGTTTGGGTTCCGGTGAGCGGAACCAGGCGGAAGTGGCCCAGGGTGTGACGGCCTCCGTAGGCCTGCGTGAGGGTCACCCGGAGGTGGGGGGTTTCTTTCAGAGGTTGCGGTCTGGCGAGCAGGAAGGTGGCCTGGTGGGGCTTGCCCGTTTGCGGGGCGATGGCCCAGCCGGTCTTGGGTGCGTTGTCCAGGGCGTTGGCCGGTGGAAACTTCGCCTGGTGGAACGACGCGGAGGCGGAGGCGAGCTTCAACTCGGTCGGTTTGGCAAAGGAGTCTTCGGCCGCGACTTCCACCTTCCAACCGGTGACGACCACGTTTCCGTTGTCGGCACGGCCGGGGCCGTTTCCCGGCAGTGACTTGTGAGGGATCAGCTCGAGCCGGAATCCCGAAAGCGTCGCAGCGTCGATCCGACCCCGCAGCGTGTAGGTCACCGTGTCGGGATTGGGTCCCGAGGCCAATAGCGACGAGTTCTTCTGCACGGCCAGCTTGACACCACCGGAACTGCTGGCGATGAGACCCTCAAGCGGGAGATCGCGGATCGGGTCGGATTCGGACCCGGCCAGTGCCTCGAGTTGTCCGGAAATCCAGGTCTTGAGTCCTGGTCCGAGCTTGGCTCGGGCTGCTGCCAGTGCTGTCTCGGTGGCCGCCAGCTTCTTGCTGTGGGCTGCGGTGTCGGTGGTGAACTTGGCAAGAGCTTCCGGGGAGGTAACGACGTTCGAGCTGGTCTCGTCGCCGTTGTTGTAGAACGCGAACAGCTGAAAGTATTCGCGCTGGGTGATCTGGTCGTACTTGTGCGAATGGCACCGCGCACATCCGACGGTCAGTCCCAGCCAGACGGCACCGGTGGTTTCGACGCGGTCAAAGACGGCCTCGACCCGCCACTGTTCCTTGTCGGTCCCACCCTCGGTGTTGGTCAGCGTTTGCCGATGGAAGGCGGTGGCCAGGACCTGGCTCTCGGTGGCATCGGGCAGCAGGTCTCCGGCAATCTGTTCGATCGTGAACTGGTCAAAGGGCATGTCATCGTTGATGGCGTTGATCACCCAGTCTCGCCATCGCCAGGCGTTGGGCCGGGGCCGATCCTTTTCGTAGCCGTCGCTGTCGGCGTAGCGGGCCTTGTCGAGCCAGTGTCGTCCCCAGCGCTCACCGAAGTGAGGTGAGTCGAGCATCTGCTGGACCAGTCGCCGGTAGGCGTCGGGCCGCTTGTCGGCGACGAAGCGATCGACCTGTTCGGGGCTGGGGGGCAGTCCGATCAGGTCGAGGCTGAGACGTCGGGCGAGGGTGTAGCGGTCGGCGGCCGGCGAGGGCGCCAGTCCCTCTTTGGCCAGCCGTGCAAAGACGAACGCATCGATGGGTGAGAGGACCAGGGCGGTGGGGCCCTTGGGCAGCTTGGGGGTGGGGGGGCGTTTCAGCGGGGCATAGGCCCAGTGTGCCAGTTCGGGACCGCCGATCGTGATCCCCTTGGGCCACTTGGCACCCTGGTCGATCCAGGCCCTGAGCAGTCCCACCTGGTCCTTGGACAGCAGGTCGCCTTCGGGCGGCATGGTGATGTCGGGATCGAGTCCGCCGACGTATCGGATCAGCAGGCTGCCGGCGCTGTTGCCGATCTCGAAGGCGACTCCCCGTTCGCCTCCGGTGAGTGTCCGGTCGTGAGAGTCAACACGGAGTCCCGATTCCTGTTTCTTGGGCCCATGGCAGCCGACGCAGTGTTTGGCCAGGATCGGCTTGATGTCCTTGTTGAAGTCGATCTTTCGCTTGGCTGGCGGCGGAAGTTGGTTGGCCGGGGGATCGGGTTCCGCGGCGGCATTCGGCTTCAGCGACACCAGGGCCCCAACGATCAGGGCCAGCAGACACAGCAGGGCGGTTCGGGCGGTTTGTGCGGGTCGGGGGCCGCTCATCGTAGGGGGACTCCGCGGTGGAGACTTCGGAAGGCCGGGTGGGGTCCGTGGATCTCGGAAGCGGCCATGGGCGAGGACTCGCCGGATAGTCAATCACGTGGCTGCAGACGTGTCAAGAACGTCCGGTACGAGGCGATCGCGGGGGTCCAATGACCAGAAACCCGTCCCCGAGCGGGACGGGTTTCGTGCCCGTGTGCGGCTTGTGCCGAGGTTGTTCAGCGAGAGGTGGAGGTGTTCTGGAAGGTACGGACCCCGCGGGCGGGCCGAGTGGGCTCGGTGTCCTGGGCCTTGTCCTTCTTATTCCGTTGTCGCTCGGCCCCTCGGGCCCTGGCGAATGCGACCACCTGGCGGGCACGGATCAGGTGCTGCAGGTGGAAGTAGGGGGGCTGGTATCCGCCACCGAGTCGGATACGGCGTTTGGCGGCCAGCAACTGCCAGGGCATCTTGCTGCTGATGTTCCAGGCCGCGGCCTGGGCCACCGGCGTGGGGAGCTGCCCTCGGGCGACCGCCCCCAGCAGTTCGTACAGGCTGGGGTCCTTGGAGTACTGTTCGACGGGAATCACTGCGTAGTACATTCTCGAGGTGGGTTCACGTTTCCCGTGTTCCAGGCAGACGCCTCGATAGGGCAGCCGGATGACTCTTTGCGGCGGGATCGAGAACATTCCCATGCCTCCGCCACCAGCGCCACCACCCTGCTGTCCGCCACCGCCGCCACCGGACCCACCGCCGGAGGACTGTCCGCCACCGCCCCCTCCGCCGCCTCCCTGACCACCTCCGCCTCCGCCTCCACCCATTCCCATGCCCATGCCGCCCTGCTTGAGCACCTGGACACCGACGAAGGCGTCGGGCAACTTGACCGTCAGGGGCTGATCGGTCTTGTTCTGGATCAGCAGGTTGCCTTCCCTGGAGTTCTTGAGGATCAGTCGAGCCGCCAGCGACCCGTCCTTCATGCCCTTGAACAACTCGACCTGCTTGGCGGCCGGATCGAATTTCGGCTTGCTGATCGGTCGGACTCTCCGCGTGCGTGCCGCGGCCGGCAGGACCGAGTTGACGCAGAAGATGGCCACGAGAGCCGGGACGGCGATCTTGAGGATACGCGTAGTGGTGAAGCGAGACACCATGGGTCGACTCCTGAGGCTTGGCCCGTGTGTTTTCACAATGGTATCCCACAATCTCGCAACGCGCCAATAAAAACTTGTCTTCTGCGGCCGAATGGTGCGTGGCCGGAGGTGGGGTTCAGGACCGATTACAGGGGTTTTGGGGCATATATCAGATACTCCGTCCCAGCGCCCTGGCCACGGCGCGGCAGCGATCCATGGTGTCGGCGAACTGATCGGGAGTCAGCGACTGGGCGCCATCGCTGAGTGCCTCGCTCGGGTTCGGGTGCACTTCGATGATCAAGCCGTCGCAATCGGCGGCGATTGCCGCGGCGGCCATCGGCGGCACCAGCGATGCGATGCCGGTGCCGTGGCTGGGATCGATCACGATCGGCAGGTGGGTACGTTCCCTGAGGTAGGGCACCGTGGCCAGCGGCAGCGTGAAGCGGGTGTGAGTTTCGAACGTGCGGATGCCTCGTTCGCACAGCACGACGTTGGGGTTGCCCTGGTCGAGGATGTACTCGGCGGCCAGCAGGAATTCGTCGATCTCGGCCGAGGGTCCTCGCTTGAGCAGCACCGGTTTGTCGACTTCACCCACGGCCTGCAGCAGGTGGTAGTTCTGCATGTTGCGGGCACCGATCTGGAGCACATCGGCGTAGCGGGCGACCAGTTCGACGTGTTCGGGCGTCATCACCTCGGTGACCACGGCCAAACCGGTTTCGTCCCGGGCGGTGGCGAGCAGCTTGAGTCCTTCTTCCTTGAGACCCTGAAACGAGTAGGGGCTGGTGCGGGGTTTGAAGGCTCCGCCCCGCAGCGCGGTCGCTCCGGCGGCCTTGACACATCGAGCGGATTCCAGGATCTGCTCCTCACTTTCCACCGAACAGGGACCGGCGATCACGCCGACGTGTCCGCCACCGAGCACCAGGTCGTGGCTGCGTACGATGGTCGGTTCGCCCTTGGTCTCGAGGCTGGCGACCTTGTAGGGGGCCAGGATCGGCACCACCTTGTCGACCTCATCGAGCCCCGAGAGCGTCTGCTGTTCGCCGTTGCGTTTTTCGCCGATCGCCGCGATCACCGTTCGCTCGGTGCCGACGATCACGTGAGCCTTCAGGCCCATCTGCTCGATCCGCGATGCAACCGACTGGATCATCGCCTCGGTCGCTCTCTTCTTCATGACCACGATCATGGCTTGTCCTCATTTGCCCGTGAGGGGCGCTAGTAGCTGGTGTGTCCTGACAAAAAAACGCCCTGGAATCCTTGAGAGGATTCCAGGGCGTGAGGTCTCGCGTGTGCTTGTGTCCCGGCCTAGTTGGAACAATCGCTGGACCACCCTGGGAATCCCGGGCTGGTAAACCAGAACTGATACCACCGCCAGCCGGCGCTGCAGGAGTTGCGGTCGCGTCTGTTGAGTTGCGGTTGGCCGGACATGATGTCTTTCACTCTGTAATCAGCAACTCGAGCGTGTGGCGCTGGCCGTCTGCTCGACTTCATCGGCAATAGTAGGTGTCGGGCACGAGTCGGGTCAACAGCCGATGTGGTGGAATGCGGTGATGTGGGATCGGTGCTGCTTGAAGCGGGCGAGGAGGCGAGTCGGAATTCTCACCAAGTCCGCTACTTTCGGGGCGCGGCTTTTTCCTTGGCAGTGAGCGGCCGGATCCTGAGGTTTCGGACGGCGGCGGTGGTTTGCCAGGTCGAGAGACCGAAGGGTTTCGAGAGGTCGACTTCGCCGCGGATGCCGATCTTATGGCCCTTGAGTTTCTGAACGAGGATTTCCTTGCCGTCGATCCACGCGGTGACCTGCGATCGGGTAACTCGCAGTCGCACCCGGTACCAGCGACCGTTCTGAAACTCCTTGTAGCCGGTGGTCTCGTTTTCGCTGGCGTCGAATCCATCGATGCTCGAGAGTCCGCAGACCCCTCCGCCCCATCCGCCCAGGATCAGGCTGCAGGGGTCCTTGCCGATCCGGAAGGTCAGCCCGCAGAAGAAGTCGTGGCCCTCGACTCTCATGGCATCGAGGCTGACCTCGTAGTCGAAGTCCGGTGGCGGCTGGGCTCGATTCCAGGTGACCCCGGTCATGTCGGCACCGGTTTCGAGGATCAGTTGCCCGTTGCGGACCACCACTTCGGCTTCGCCGCCGAACCTGGTTTTCTTCCATCCCGCCAGGCTCTTGCCGTCGAAGACGAGTTGGCCGGGCAGTTTGTACGGTAAAGCGGCCTGCCGGCGGTTGTCGACGGTCAGTTCGGTCACGGTGTCGACAATCTTCTTCTCGAGCCCGGCCCGCCACTTGGAGGGTTGCTGGTAGTAGATCATCGAGCGGTCGCCCTCGTAACCGCCCTCCTTGAGCACACGTTCCGATGCGATGTAGGCCATGACGTCGTTAGCGTATCCGGTGACCCAGACCGAGCGGTCGTCGCCGGAGTGGCCCAGCTCTTTCTTCAGCCGGACGGCGTAGTCGACGACCACCTCGCCCCCCAGTGCGACCCAGGTCAGTTTCGAGCCGATCTGCCACGACTGGATCGGATAGCGGTAGGTCGGCAGAAGTCGACCGTAGACCTCGTACTGCTTCAGCAGGTTGCCGGCCCAGGCCTGGTTGTATCGGCTGCCGGTTTTCTGGACCTCCAGCAGAGCCTCCTTCTTGGGCAGGTTGTCGAAGGCGAGTTCGATGTGTTCGAACCGCGTGGCGATGCGTCCGGAGACCTTGGTGGTGTTGCCGTGGAGGACCTGATCGACGGCGACACCGAGCATGCGGCCGTACTTCGCGGCGAGTTCTTCTCGACGCCTGGGCAGCGGGTTCTGGTCGGCTCCGCATCCGGTAAAGAACAGCGCGGTGGTGCCGGGGTGTCGACCTTCGAGATAGAGTTGAGCGAATCCGGCATAGTCGCCGCTCCACTTGTAGTAGCTCATCACCGTGTTGTGGCAGGCGTAGCCGAAGATGACGGCCCGCAGGGTCTGACCATCGGCGGATCCGATCCTCAGCACCGGGACATCGTGGTCGTAGGGTCCGATGCCCTTGGGGGCACGCCGGTTGGCGGCGAAGTGGCAGCGGCCGTTGCCGAACGAGACGGCTGCGGGCCGCAGGTCCTTGACGGCCGAGGAGATCAAGTCGACGAGCTTGGCGTCGAGGGTCTTCTGGTACGAGCGCACCTGTTTCCAGTCGGGTTCCTTCATGTCGAGCATGTAGCTGAGCATTTCGTCGAGAGCGGGTCCGCAGTGCGTGTGCGAGCAGGTAAACATCACCTCGGATCGCCCGAGTCCGTGCTTGCGAGTGATCTCTTCCATCACCGCTGCGACCATCTTGATCGGGACGGTGATCAGGTCGGTGGAGACAAAGACGGCGGTCTTGCCGGTGGGGTCTCTGAGTGCAACGGCCTTGGCCCACAGGTCATGGACCTTGCCCTCGGCCGGTTTCGAGCGACCTCCGTAGCCGGACATCCACATGTACTTCTCGGGCGTGATCACCGTGCGTGCGACGCCGGCCTGCCAGGTGGCCGTGTCGGCCGCCGGCGGGGCGACTGCTTCGGCGGCGTGCAGAGCAGGACCGAGGCTCAGCAGCAGTGCCAGCGTGGTGAGTACGATGGGGAGACGGGCTGTGAATGGCATCGGAGGGTATCCTGGGTGGGTCCCGCTGTGACCGGCGCGACCATTGTAACCGGCGCGGCGGACGATGTCGCAGGCGGGTTCACCCAGGCAGGGGGTTGTCCCTCCGCGCGGGCCTGAACCAGAATGGCGGGATGGATGCCCAGCAACACAGTGACAGCGTGACGCTCGAAGAGCCAGCTGTGCCCGAGTCGGTGCGGACGGTGGTCGTGATGCCCGCCTACAACGCGGCCAGCACGCTCGAGCGGACCGTCGCCGACCTTCCGCGTGAGAGCATCGAGGAGGTGATCCTGGTCGACGATCACAGCACCGACGACACCGTCGAGATCGCCACCCGGCTGGGCCTGACCGTGATCACCCACGAGACCAACCGCGGCTACGGGGCCAACCAGAAGACCTGCTACCGGCGGGCGCTGGAATCGGAGGCCGAGGTGATTGTGATGATCCACCCCGACTACCAGTACGATGCTCGCCTGCTGAGCGTGGCCACCGAAGTGCTGAGGCTGGGCGTCTGTGACTGCGTGCTGGGGTCTCGGATTCGGACCCGCCGCGAGGCTCTGGCCGGAGGGATGCCGCGGTGGAAGTACCTTGCCAACCGGGTGCTGACGACGATCGAAAACGTCGCACTGGGACAGAACCTCGGCGATTTCCACAGCGGGTTCCGGGCCTACCGACGCGAGGTGTTGGAGACGATCCCGTTTGAGGTGAACTCGGACGACTTCGTTTTCGACAGCCAGTTCCTGGCCCAGGCGGTTCACTTCGGGTTCAAGCTGGGCGACATCCCGGTGCCGGTGCGGTATTTCGACGAAGCCTCGAGCATCAACCTGTGGCGGAGCATTCGCTACGGGACCGCTACGCTTTGCGTGTTGGCCCAGTTCTGGCTGCACCGGATGGGGATTCGCTCGAAGCTGTTCGGTGCCTAGCCCGCCTGCGGCGGGTTGAAAAACACAAGTTCGGGGATGGGACGGGGTCAGACGCCGCCCACAGAAAGTCCCGCTCCACCCAGGACGGCACGCAAGCGGGGCCTGACCCCTTTTCAACCAGCACCCGCTGCAACTCGAAGAAGGGGTCAGGCCCCGCCTGCGGAACGCGACAGGTGGAGCAAACCCCCCGGTGGGCGGCGTCTGACCCCAGGGTCCGAGTTCTTCAACCCGCCGCAGGCGGGCTAGCCCAGACCCGGCAGATTCGCCTCGTCGATTTCTACTCCCAGTCCGGCTCGATCCGACAGCGTGACCGTGCCGTCGATGATCGGCGGTTGGCCTCCGACCCAGGTCATCCACGGCCGACCCGATTCGGGCAGCGGGTCGGGGTCGAGCCCCGCCAGGGCGTGCAGGGCCCAGAGTTCCGAGCCACGGTGCGGGCAGACTCGAATGCCGGTCCCCTGGGCCATCCGGTAGATCTTGACCAGCTCGGTCAACCCGCCGCACCAGCAGACATCCGGCTGCAGCACCTGGTGAAGTCGTTCATCGATGAGGTGCTGAAATGCCCGGGCCGTGTATTCGTGTTCCCCTCCAGCGATCGGAATCGCCGATTCCCTGGCCAGTGTGCGGTAGCCGTCGATGTCGAAGAGCGGCAGAGGCTCCTCGATCCACTCGACCCCCAGCCCCTCGAGACCCTCGGCGACTGCCAGCGTGGTCCCGAGATCCCATTTCATCCAGGCGTCGACCATCAGCGGCACGCCGGGTCCGACCAGTTCGCGGGCGTCTTTGACGCTGGCAATCACGCGTGCCACCCGGTCGGGTCCGGCGGTGCGTTCGACGTGCAGCTTGAAGGCCCGATGTCCCGCCGCGTGGGCCTCGGCCAACTCCTCCCAGACCGTGATGTAGGTCGGCAGCGGCTGCCCGATGCGTGCCGGGGAGTCTCCGGCAAGCAGCTGTGCGACCGGGACTCCGGCCTCCTTGCCGCGGAGGTCCCACAGCGCGAGGTCGATGCCGCTCTGGGCCATGACTGCGATCCCCGCTTGGCCATAGGGGAGCATCAGCTCAAAGAGGTCGTCCCAGATCTCCTCGACCGGGCCGGGGTCTCGGCCGATGAGCGCCGCTTTGAGTTCGGCTTGGATCACGTGGATCCCCGCGGCACCCCCACCGCCGACTCCGTAGCCGGTCAGCCCGGCGTCGGTGTCGATGGCGATGAGGATCTGGCCGATCGTCGTCCGCCAGTCCTGCGGCGACGAATCGGCGATCGGCTGGCAGGCCCGCACATCGGTGATCTTCATCGTGTGTCCCTGCGCGAGCAGCCTGTCGAAGAGCTCGGAGTCTGGCCCCGTGCCGCGAGAGATGGCGGTCGGAATAAAGGGGTCAGGCCCCGCCTGCGGGGCGCTCCAGGGGAAACAGACCAAACTGGGGCGGCGTCAGACCCCTGCACTTCTCGTTATTCATCAGGAGGCTCGTCCTTGCCGTTGGCCTTGGCCGGGGTCTTTCTCGGCGAAGCCAGCACCGATTCGGCGTAGGCCAGGTGTCCGGTCTTGCCGTGGTAGTACTGGAAGATGACCTGGGGCCGGGGGTAGGCGATCCAGCGGGTCCCGTCGGGTTCGATCGGGTTGTTGTAGACGTTGTTGAGCTGGACGACGCAGTAGTAGGGGTGCCTGAGATTGAAGCGGGGGATATCGGCCCGGAAGTGGCTGCTCCAGCGGATGTCCACCGCGCGGGGTCCGTACTGGAACCGCCCGTTGGCCGGCCGATCGCCCTCGTCGCTGACCCAGTGGTTGTTCGAGTTGTGGGGACCGGAGGCGAATTCCCAGACATTGTCGGTGATCTTGCAGACAAAGGAGTTGTGCAGGTCCCCGGTGAGTACGAAGACCGGTTTGTCGAGCTTGTCCCAGGCGTTGATCAGTTTTTCTCGTTCGTCGTAGAACACCGTCCAGGCATCGTCCTTGTTGGTAGCTCGGACCTTGCCCCCGCCGACGTGCGGCACCATGAAGTTGACGCTGGAGATGACAAAGATGAAGTCGGCATCGCTGTTTTGGACCCCTTCGAGCAACCAGTCGCGCTGGATCGGCCCCAGCATCGAGAGTCCCTTCTTGGCGGGGTCGCGGGTGTCGTGCATCTGCCGTTGGCCGCGGGTGTCGGTGAAGAACAGGTCGCAGTTGGACACGCGGATGCGGTAGTACGAACGTCGACCGATCGAGTACGAGACCGTCTCATCGAGCTCGGTCTCGGGAAAGACCTTGATGCGGTGCTTGCCGAGCACCTTGACGATGCGATAGACCCCGGCGTTGGGTGTGCCTCCGACTCCATCGAGCGAGTTGTCGTTGATGCCGTCGGTCGCGGTGCCCCAGTGGATGTGCAGGTTGTTGACCTGCTTGAGATCGAGCTTGGTGAAATCGGCCGAGTCGTCTTGGATCACGCTTTTTCCCCGGCGGACCTTGCCGCGTCCGAAGTGGACCGGTTGAGGAAACCCGGTCGGGTTGCTCCAGCCGAGGTAGTCGTACCAGGCTCGCACTCCGACATCTCGGAACACCGCCCGGCGGTCTCTGAGCCCCGGCGACCCGGCGCCCCAGACGTCGTTGAGGATCTCGTGGTCGTCGTAGGTAAAGAAGCTGGGCACGTGGCGGTGCCAGGTCGCCAGGTGCTGTCCCTGTTCGAGGAACTGCTTGTAGTTCTGCCAGACGCCGACGATCGAGGGAGCGACCCGGACCACGTCGGGAGTGTCCCCCTCGGGGACGTCGACCTGCTTCAGCCACTGGCCGGGCTGGAACTCTCGTCTCGATTCATAGAGCCAATCGCCGTTGAGGATGGCGAAATTGACCCGGTCCTTGACCTGCCGCAGCATCGTGGCAAACGTCGGCAACCCCGGCCCGTTGCTGTGGCCGGGATTCTGATTGTTGCCGCAGGCGAATTCGAAGCTGAAGTTGAACAGTCCACGCGGGTTGAGCTTGGCATCGAGCATCTGTTTCGAGTCGGGCATCGTGCGGAACGAGCCCCGTTTTCCGGTCAGCCCGGTCTGTTCGGGGATGAACAGCTGGTAGTAGTACTTGGTGTTGGCCTCGAGACCGGTAATGTGCACCCAGCCGGTGTTGTCTCGTTCGAGCCGGGTGGCGACGGGCTTGGTCTGCCGGTCGAGCCGGCCCGTTGCGGTGCCGTAGCGAACGGCAAAGTGCCCGGTCCTCAGCGTGCGGGCCCAGATGCCGATGCCGTGGGCACTGAGTCGTCCGAGGATGGGGCCGTGGGTGACGTGGTTGTACTTGTTGCCCGCGGCCGGGGCCGGTGAGGAAAGAACCGCGGCCAGGCCGATGATCGAGAGGGTGCGAAAGAGCGTCATGGCAGGTTGCTCCTGGTGCATCGTCGGTTGAGATCAGTCAAAGTAGCCGCAGGTCTTGAGGTGTTCGACGCTGTCGACGATCCGCTGGTGGGTGGTTTCGAGAGTCAATTCGCCCTCGCCCTCGATTCCCTCGATCTCGAGGCTGTAGGGGCCTTCGAAGCCGCAGACCTCTGTCAGTTCCAGCACCCGCACGAAGTCGACTGCTCCGCCGTGACCCAGTGCGGGGAAATACCAGTCGTGGAACTCGCCGTGGGAGTCCTTGAGGTGCATGTGGGAGACCCACGGGCAGACCTTGGCCAGTGCGATCTCGCCGTTGATCGGCTGGTTGTAGTAGAGGATGTTGGCGGTGTCGAAGTTGATCCTGAGCGAGGGATGTTCGAGTTCATGCATCGTGTCGATCATCCCGCCGTGGTCCTGGCAGATCCCCGGATGAGTTTCGAAGCAGTAGATCAGCCCGAGTTTTGCGGCGTGGTCGCCGATGTGCCGGAGCTGCCCGTAGAGCGACTGCAGGTCCTCGTCGCTGTCGGCCTCGCCGGCACCTCCGACGACCAGCCCGACGCCGAGGTCGGCGGCGATGTCGAGTTTTCTGAGCGTGACGGCCAGGACGTCGGGGTCCAGAGGGTTGCCGCTGGTGACGTTGCAGCTGGAGAGTCGCACGTCGTGGTCGGCGAGTCGGCCGGCGAGGTCGGCGAGCTGATCGGTGGTGGCCTGGTCGCTCAGCAGTGGCTCATCGCCGAAGATCGAATCGGAGCCGGTGGTCCGGATCGGCAGCTCGATCCACTCGATCCCTGCATCGCGGACCATTTCGATGGCCGCCTGGGCGCCGAAGCGTCCGTAGCTGTTGGTCAGGCAGGATATGACCCGGTTCACTTCGTGGCCCGGCCGACTTCGAGGCACTTCAGCGTCCGGCTGTTGTGGACGTAGAGCCGTCCCTGGGCCAGTGCCGGCAACGCGCGGGCGGTTCCGGTGAGCACCTTGGCGGTGGCGAGAGCCTGGTAGCGGGTTGGTGAGAGTCGAGCGAGCACGAGGGTGCCATTGGTCTTCAGGATCAGCAGCTTCTTGTCGGCTGCGATCAGCGTGGCGTATCCGAACCCGGTCTCTTCCCAGGCCACCTTTCCGGTAGCGGCCTCGACGCACCTCAGTGCTGCCGCACCCACGTCCTGTCGTCCGTGGATGCCGTAGAGCCGGTTGCCCTCGGCGATGGCGGTCGTGTACTGGCTCGAGAGGATGTCGTCGCTGCGCCAGGTCTCTTTGATCTTGTCACCTGCGACGTTGGCCATCACGGCCCCGAATCCGTAGCTGGCCGTGATGAAGACCTGGTCACCCAGGACAACCGGCGTGGCGCCTGTGATGGTGGGGCCGGTGCGGCCGAAGGGGAAGCGGAACAGCTCCTTTCCGGTCTTGGGGTCGAGCGAGACGACATTGAGCCTGGCGGCGAAGATGACCTGGGCCTTGCCGCCGATGGTGGCGAGGATGGGCGAGGAGTAACTGGCGCGGACGTTGGTCGACTTCCAGGCGAGCGTGCCGTCGCTGAGCCTGAAGGCGACCACACCAGCGTTCTTTTCGGCGCCCCCGGCGTTGACGATCACCAGCCCGTTGGCGATGACCGGTGAGCTGCCCTTGCCGAAGTACCCCTCGGGCGGTTCACCCTTGAAGGCTCGTTTCGAATTGAACAGCTCCATCGTGTCGTGGCTCCAGGCGGGCTTGCCCGTGGCGACGTCCAGGCAGTGGAGTCCTCCCTGGGCGCCGAAGACCACGACCCGGTTCTCGTGCACGGTCGGCACGCAGCGGGGTCCGTTGTCGTTGACGTAGGCGGGCACGAAGGCTGCCTTGAAGCCTCTCTGCCAGATCCGCTTGCCGGTGGTGGCCACCAGCGCGGTGACGCGTTCCTGGTCCCCTTCGCGGTCGAAGATGAAGACGCGTCCTTTGGACACGGCGACTCCGGAGAATCCCGAACCCACCGTGTGGCTCCAGGCGACCCGGGGACCGCTCGCGGGCCACGATTCGGCCAGGGTCTCGCCGCGGGCGCGGCCGTTGCGGTCGGGGCCCAGGATCTGCGGCCAGTCGCCGGCGCGGGCCGAGTCTGCTGTGAGCAGGCAGCATAGGAACAGTGCGAGGCCGGTCAGTCTCGACACATCAGCGGTCGGGGTTCTGGTCATTGAGCAGTTCCATGAAGGCTTTCATCATCGGCGTGTTGTCGTGCCAGGTCCGGCCGCAGACGAGGTTGCCGTCGATCACGCAGGCCTGGTCAACGTATTCGGCTCCGACGGTGGTCGCATCGAGTGCGCACTTGGCGACGGTGGTGATTGTCTTGCCGCGGATGCAATCGGCCGCCGCGATGATCTCGATCCCGTGACAGACGCTGCAGACCGGCTTGTCGGCCTCGAAGAAGTGCCGGGTCAGCGACAGCAGGTCCTGGTCGTAGCGGAGGTATTCCGGCGCCCGGCCGCCGGAGACGAACAGCCCGGCGTAGTCTTCGGCGACGACGTCGCGGAAGGCGATGTCGCTGTTGAGGTGATAGCCGGCGGTTTCCCGGGTGATGTCCCAGTCGGACCCCGGCGGGATCTCGTGGAGCACCATGTGGTAGAGCCGTTTTTCGGGTGCCGCCACGACGACCTCATAGCCGTCTTCGGCGATCCGGAAGTAGGGGTACATCGTGTCGAGACACTCGGTGGCGTCACCGATGATGATCAGCACCTTGGCCATCTGCCGCTCCCGCCCTGAGGTCAGAACGGGGTCAGCATAACGAGGGGCCTTGGCGGTCGCCAGCCGCCGGGCGGGTGCCCTACAGCGACCACTCGGCTCCGCAGCCGTGGCAGGCAAAGCCGGCCAGGGTGGCGGTGCCCGGCACCGGCATCAGATTGCGGCTGAGTGTCGCGTCAGTAAATTCTAGCGGTACCACTGTCGTCCGACCGCACTCGGGGCAGGTTCGATTGGCATGGATGGTCCGCGCGCGGGCCAGGGTAGCCTGTTGATAGGCCGCGCGAACTGGCAGCCGCACCCGGTCATCTACTCGGGAGATCGAGTAGATGACCGGGTGCGGGTCTGTGGATTCGCCGGGGGAGATGTCCGGCTGCGGTCGGAACAGCTTCAACGCGCTCATCGGCGGGCGTCCTTGCCTTTGTGCCGAGACGTCCGCGGCGGGGCACATCCTGTGCCGCTGTTGAGTCCGCATGGACCTCGAAGCAGCCGTCAACATAGAATCCGGCCGCGCAATTGACAAGACGATTCTGCGGACGGGGTCGGATTGTCGTAATGAAGAGGAAGTGACCGAGCGGGCCCGATCGAGACCGGGCGCGGGGTGCCCGGCCCTGTCTCGATGTTCTCAATCCGACGACGAGTATAGAGGTCCGATGGTTGGCGGTCGGCGGGCAACCTGGCAACTGATCAAGCTGCTGCCCGGGGTCCTGGTGGCCGGCGGCTGCCTGTGGTATGCCCTGCGGACGGTCAACTGGTCGACGGTCGGGGGCGTGCTGTCGGGTGCCAACTGGTCGCTGGCCCCGGTGATGGGAGTCCTGCTGTTCGTGTTCTTCGCGCTGAAGGCGTGGAGGTGGACTCTGCTGCTGGAACCGGTGGTGTCGTTGCGGGTGCGTGATGTGGCCGGTCCGCTGATGATCGGCTTCATGGCCAACAACATCCTGCCGGCCCACCTGGGCGAGTTGGTCCGGGTGCACGTACTGGGTCGCACGCGTGGTGTTCCCCGAGCCGCGGTGCTCTCGACGGTGATCCTCGAACGCCTCTTCGACCTCGTGGCCATCCTGTCTCTGTTCGGCGTCGGACTGCTCAGCGGTCGTTCGCTGCCGGGCGAGTACCAGCAGGCCGCTGTAGCCCTGGCGGTGCTGACCGGGCTGCTGTTGTTGGCGGCGGTGGTGTTCGTGTTCCAGGCGAAGCGGTGCCTGCGATTGGTCGAGTGGATCCTGGACCGCTGCCTGGTGTTCCTGCCTGCGAAGTGGAGGTCGGGACTTCTCGAGTTGCTGAGATCGGCCTCCGGCGGGCTGGGTGCTCTGAAACGGCCTCGGCTGGCCCTGGGCATCGTCGCCGCATCGGTGGCCAAGTGGTTCGTGATGGGGCTGATGGTCTACGTGTCGCTGAAGACGCTGGGAGCCGAAGAGGTGTTTTCACCGTCGCTGGTCGTGGTGGGAGTGATCGCGGTGGTGATCCTGTTGCCGGCTCCACCGGGTTACGTCGGTGTGATCCAGGGGTGCTTCACCGCGGTGCTGGCGCTCTATGATGTGGATCCCAACGTCACCGTCGCCGCGTCGATCTACTATCACCTTTGGCAGTACATCCCCGTGACCCTGGTGGGCCTGTGGTACCTGCAGCGGACGGGGCTGCGGCTGAGGGATGTGACCGAGGTCGAGAGGGAGCCGGGGGAGCCGGGAGAGGACGAGGTCCCGGCGGCTAGGGACTGAGTGTCGGCGGCTTGCTGAACTTGCCGTCGACCACGTCGGCCAGCCCGTAGTTCTCGATCAGCAGCGAGTGCTCGAGGTTGTCTGTGAGTTCGAGCGTCTCGCCTCGGATCTGCGAGGTCCCCGAGACGACCAGTCCGGCTCGCCCGTTTTCTCTGCAGACGACATTCTTGAGTACGACGTCGAAGCAGAGTCCCGGTGCGCTGATGCCGTCGAGTCGCCAGTGTTGCACGATGAGGTTTTCGATCTGCACGTGCCGCACGGCAAACAGCGTGATGCCGCAGTCACCGGTGGCGATCGCGAGCTGGGCGATACCGGTGTCGAGCAGTTCGCTGGTGCGGTAGTGGATCTTGCCTCTCCACACGCCCCAATGACCGTCGGGGATCGATTCGAGTGTCGGAGCCGGTCCGTTGCGAGGGAGCGTGTGGCGGGGCAGGGGCTTTCCGTCGCGGAGCAGCAGGAAGCGTCCCTTGCGTCGCGGGGCCAGTTGCCAGAGTCCGTCGACTGATCGCCAACTGGCGGCCGGGACCGGCTTGGCTCCGGAGAGGACTGCTCCGTTGCCGATGACTCGGAAGGGGAGCACGGCGATGCCGCTGTGGCGTCGGCCGAAGAGTCGCAGGTCGCCGGAGTAGGGTCTGCCGGTGTTGGCCAGGTGAATCGTATCCGAGGGTCCGGCCAGGGCAACGGCTCGGTCGAGCGTGCGGACGGGGCCCGAGACGCGGCCGATCGGCTCGGAAACCGTCCCGCGGCAGATGTCTCGGCCGCGGAGGTTGTCGACGTAGATCGTGGCCGCAGGTGCCCGGGACCCGGCCAGCAGCATTGCCAGCACCGTCAGGGTGCATGGTCCGAAGCACGGCCGGTGAGTGTAGCGGACGGCGGCGGAGACGGGATGCGAGTGGTTCATGAGCGGCTCGGATGCGGGGCACAACAGGGGCGGAGGCAGGGGCAGGGGAGGGGCAGGGGGGTCTTCGGAGAGGATCGGCGGTGTGGGTGGCCCGAGACGAGCGGTGCTGTTGTGAGTGGTGTCGTAGTGAAGCTAACGGTCAGGTGCCGTTGCCATTTCGGTGTGCGACGAGCCGGTCTTGGTGTGATATCAGAAAACCGGGCAAACTTTTCTGATTGTGGGGATTCTGTGTGGGAGAGTTGGCAGTTTCTGGTAGTGTCGCCGCCTTGTGATTCGAGCGGTTCTGGCAGGCCAGGAAGGCCAGAGACACCAGGCCGGTCGATGTGGTTCTCGGCAAGGTCGTCTGCACGGCGGCCCTGTCAACAAGAGCAAGGATGCTGTCGGTGAGAGCCCGCTGCTTTGTGAGCACCTTGGGGTGCGGTGTGGGTTACGGCACGTCGGCCGCTGCCGATGGCAACTGCACGCTCGTGAATTCCATGGAAGGAGTCCATTCGTGCATCGTTTTGACAGTCCGCTTCAGGCCATGCTTGCCGAGGCGACCGAGCGGGGGTTCTTCACGTTTCAGCAGGTCGATGAGTACCTGCCCGATGAAGGTGGTGACGCGTCGCTGATCGATTGCCTCGTGATGATGCTGGAAGAAACCGGTCTTCCGCTGCGGGATGACCCGACGGTGGTTGCCGAAATGCAACGCAAGCAGCTGGCGCGGCAGGAAGCCGAGAGCCAACTGCTGGTGCCCGAGAATCCGGTCACCTCACGCGACCCCATCCGCATGTATCTCAGCCAGATGGGCAGCATCCCGTTGTTGAGTCGCGAGCGTGAGATTTTCCTGGCCAAGCGGATCGAGATCACCCGCAAGCGGCTCCGTCGCACGATTCTCGAATCCGACTTCGCACTGCACCACGCGGTGGCGACGTTGGAAAAGGTCCAGGCCGGCGAACTGCCGTTTGAACGAACGTTGAGGACCTCGGAGACCGAGAGCGTTCAGAAGGAACAGATCATCGGCCGGATGCAGGCGAACCTGCGGACGGTGAAGCTGTTGATGCAGGACAACGAGCGGGACTACCGCGAGTTGGCCGAACGGGGCACGACGCGGAAGCGCCGCGGCGAGCTCGGAAAACAGATGCTGCTTCGACGACGCAAGATGGCGTCGTTGTGCGAGGAGTTGAGCCTGAGGACATCGCGGCTGCAGCCCTTGCAGAAGCGCATGCAGCAGCTGGTTGACCGGTTCCGGAGTCTCAAGCTGCAGGTCAAGCAGCTGAAGGGACGCAGCAATGCGTCGGTACGCCGACTCTGTGAGCGTGAACTCGAAGAACTGCAATTGATGACGCTGGAGCCCGTCGATGAGTTCATCGATCGGGTCCAGGAGATTGTCAGGCGGTTCGAGCACTGGACCGAGGCCAAGCAACAACTCTCCAGTGGCAATCTCCGGCTGGTCGTCTCGATCGCCAAGAAATACCGCAACCGCGGCCTGAGCTTCCTGGACCTGATCCAGGAAGGGAACGCAGGTCTGATGCGGGGTGTGGAGAAGTACGAGTACCGCCGCGGGTACAAGTTCTCGACGTATGCCACCTGGTGGATTCGCCAGGCCATCACCCGCGCCGTGGCCGATCACGCCCGCACGATCCGGATCCCGGTGCACATGTTCCAGAGCATCTCGTCATTGAAGTCCGAGGCCGAGAAGATCCGGCAGGTGACCGGTCGAGATCCATCGCCCGAGGAGCTGGCCAAGGCCGCACGGATGACCATCGACGAGGTCGAGCGGATCATGAAGAGTTGGCGTCACCCGGTCAGCCTCGATACTCCGGTCGGCGAGAGCGAGGACGGCAGCTTCGGTGAGTTGCTCGAGGACTCTTCGGAGGGGAACCCGATCGAGGCGGCTGGTCGCGAGATGTTGCGCGACAAGATTGCCCACGTGCTCAAGAGCCTGACGTTTCGCGAGCGTGAGATCATCAAGCTGCGTTACGGGCTGGGTGATGGGTACAGCTACACGCTTGAGGAGACCGGTCGGATCTTCAAGGTGACCCGCGAGCGGATCCGGCAGATCGAGTCGAAGGCGTTGAAGAAGCTGCAGCATGAGACTCGCACCAAGCACCTGGTCGGGTTCCTCGGCGGATTGATCGAGGAGGCTGACGAGGAGGAGGTGGCTGAGACGACTTATTCCCAAGCGGCCTGATCAGGGTGATCAGGGTGATCAGGGACTGGCTCATCGCGAGGCGCAGCCGAGCAGGGTGCCTGTCCCGAGTGCGGACGGCGTCCTGCGAACCGGGGACAGGCACCTCCTCGGCTGCGCCTCGCACGGAGCCAGTCCCTGGGGCTAGAACGGTTCGTGAGCCAGCGTCTCGGGGAGTTCTGCGGGATCGAGATTCCCTCCCGAGACGATCCCGACGACCGTCTGCCCGGCGAAGCGATCGCGGTGAGCGACCGCGGCGGCCAGTGAGGCCGCTCCGGCTCCTTCGACGAGGTTGTGCGTCACATCGAGATACGTGTGGCAGGCTCGTCGAAGGTCGTGATCTGAGACCAGCAACACGTCGTCGACCACTTCGCGCATGATCTCAAGAGTCATCTCGGCGGGCACCCGCGTCGCCATTCCCTCGGCCCACGTATCGGCCCGTTCTGTGGTGGTCCATTGGCCGCTGCGCCAGGTTTGGGCGACCGCCGAGGCCCCTTCGGCCTGCACGCCGATGACCCGGGTGTCCGGCGCAACGGCCCTCGCGACCAGTCCGGTGCCGCAGATCCCGCTGCCCAGTCCGATCGGCACCAGGATCACATCCGGTGCGGGGCATTCCTCGAAGATCTCAACCGCCATCGTCCCCACTCCGGCGATCAATGCCGGTTCGTTGGCCGAGTGAATGTAGCGGGCTGAGGAATCAGCGAGCTCACGTTCGATGAATTCACGGGCCTCGTCGAAATCGGCTCCCTGCTCGATCACCGTGGCTCCGAGACGCCGCATCGCCTCGGTCTTGCCGGGGTTGTTTCCTTCGGGCACCACGATCGTGCATTCGATTCCGGCCCGTGCGGCGGCCATCGCCAGCGACTGGCCGTGGTTTCCGGTCGAGCAGCCCATTAGGCCGGCTTTGCGTTGTGCGTCATCGAGCGTGGCGACCAGGTTGATCCCCCCCCGCACCTTGAAAGCACCCACCGGCTGGTGGTTTTCGTGCTTGGCCAGGAAGCGACCGCCAAAGAGCTGTCCCAGTCCCGGCCATTCGAATAACGGCGTGGGTGCGAGGACTTCGCGGACCCGGGGGACCGCGTCCAGGACATCCTGGTAGCTGACCGGCAGAGTGGGTGTGGGACTGTCCATCGGGTTCACTTGGACTGGAGCCGGATCCGCAGTTGGTCGATTGTGACTGCGGCGATGATGATCAATCCGATCAGGATGTCTTGGTAGTGGTCGGGCACTCCGATCAGCACGCAGCCGTGCTGGATCACGGTAATGATGCAGGCTCCCGAGAGCGTGCCGAGAACGCTGCCGCGTCCGCCGCTGAGACTGCCTCCGCCGATGACCACCGCGGCGATCACTTTCAGTTCCAGGCCCAAACCCGAGACCGGGTCACCTTCACCACCGAGCACCGTGAACTGGTACAGCCCGGCCACTCCGATAAACACCCCCGCGAGCGTGTAGACGAGGATCCGCGTGCGGATCACGTTGATGCCACACAGTCTCGCGGTCGCTTCGTTGGACCCGATCGCGAACACGTGGCGGCCGAAGACGGTGTAGCGGAGCATCAGCGCCACGATGAGTGCCAGGATCAGCATGATCCAGACGCCCGGTGAGACCATGAGCCACTCGGGGTCGGGATACGGTTTTTGCAGCGAGGCGATGATGTCGGGGACCTTGCCGTAGGCCCGCACGGGGGTTTCGCCGGAGATGGTCCGGCCGACGCCCTGGAAGGCGGTCATGGTTCCCAGGGTCACGATGAACGGCACGAGTCTCAACAGGCTGATCAGCCCGCCGTTGATCAGCCCGCACAGGCAGCCGGTCACGAGGCCGCCGGCGATTGCGATGGTCGAGAGGGTCAGGGTGGCTATCAGGGGCGAGGTCTCGCGCCAGAGGGTCATCTCTTCGAAGCCCTCCCGGTAGAGCCACGCGATCGAAGTGGCGGTGAGTGCAATGGCGGTTCCGGCCGAGAGATCGATGCCTCCGGCGATGATGATCAGCGTCATGCCCAGCGCGGCGACTCCGACCAGCGAAGCGTGATTGAGCACCACCTGCAGGCTCTCGGGGGTGAAGAACTGCGGCTGGCGACCCTCGCTGCGCGAGACGTTGTACTCGATGGCACCGAAGACCAGGGTCACCAGAACCAGGCCCAGCAGCGGGCCCATCGACCAAGCGAGATTCGCGAGTCGGCTGCGGTCGCTGCGATGGGTGTTCACGCGACGGCCCCCTCACCACCGATCGCGCAGTGGATCAACGATTCCTCGGACCACTCCGACGCCTCACGCACCTCCTGCAACCTCCCGCGGGCCAGCACCGCGATCCGATCGCAGACAGCGAGCAATTCGGGAGTATAGGAGCTGACGAACAGCACCGCCTTGCCGGCGGCGGCCTGTTCCCCGATCAGCCGATAGACCTCGGCCTTGGTCCCCACGTCGATGCCGCGGGTCGGTTCGTCGAGCAGCAGCACGTCGGCGTCCTGGTGCAGGACCCGGGCCAGGGCGACCTTTTGCTGGTTGCCGCCGGAGAGTTCTGCGACCGACTGTTCCGGTGAGACCGCCTTGATCTCCAGCTCGCTCATGAAGCGGGCCACTGCGTCGCGTCGTCGGCGGAGATTGAGCCATCCGAATCGGGAGTAGGGTGCCAGTCGGCTGTAGGTGATGTTGTCACAAAGCGACCGGTCCTGGGCCAGGCCCTCGTCCTTGCGGTCTTCGGAGACGAGTGCCAGGCCCGAACCGATCATGGTCTCGGGCAACGGCCGGCGGACGATGCCGGCGACCTTGACGGTGCCCGAGGCGACCGGGTCGAGACCGAACAGGCAGCGGAGCAACTCGGTACGACCGGCTCCCACCAGCCCGGCGATCCCCAGGATCTCGCCCCGGTGCAATTGCAGGTCGATCTCCCGCGGCAGGTCGCGTCCGCTGAGTGCATCGAGATCCAGCACCGTTTCTCCGGCTGTGTGCGGGACCGTGGGGAACAGTTCCTCGACCCGGCGTCCGACCATCATCGAGACGATGTCGGCTTCGCTGGTGTCTCTCAGTGTGCCGGTTCCTGCGACCTGTCCGTCTCGCAGCACGGTGTAGTCGTCACAGAGCTCTCGAACTTCTTCCAGGAAGTGGCTGATGTAGACCACTCCGATGCCGTCCTCGCGGAGCCGGCCGATGACTTCAAAGAGTCGTCGCACGTCGTGTGCGGCCAGCGAGCTGGTCGGTTCGTCAAACACGATCACGCGGGCCTCGCTGATCAGGGCCCGGGCGATTTCGACCAGTTGCCGGGCACCGACGGAGAGTTGGCCGACGGGGGTATCGAGAGGGAGTTCGGTGTGACCGAGTCTCTCGAGCACCTTGCGGACACGTGGTCGCTGGAGGCTGCGGGCGAGTAGCCCGCATCGCTGGTCCTCCTGCCCGAGCATGATGTTGTCTTCGACGGAGAGGTCCGGGGCGAGGTTGAGTTCCTGGTAGATCATCGCGATCCCGGCCTCGCGGGCTGACGAGGGGCCGCTGGGCAGGTAGGGCGTGCCGGCGACCTGCATCGTGCCCGAATCGGCCTCGCAGGCACCGCTGAGCACCTTCATCAGTGTGCTCTTGCCCGCTCCGTTCTCGCCGATCAGCGCCATCACACGCCCGGCGGAGATCTCAAACGAGACGTCGTCGAGTGCCTGGGTGGCCCCGAACCGCTTGGCGATGCCGGACATGCCGAGCAGGGCGGCGTTCGGCTGGGTGTGGGAGTCGGCGGGCGAGTCCATCTAGGGAGCGTGTTTCTCGGGGTTGAGGACCGAGGCCATTTTCTTCTCGTTGCGGTTCTCGGCCGTGGCGACGTACTCGCCGGTCGAGATCCGCTTCGGGACCTCCTGGCCGCCCAGGTGAGCGGCCATCGTCTTGACGGCGACGTAGCCCATGTTGACCGGGTCCTGCAGCACGACGCCGTGCACCGTGTCGTTGGCCAGCCCCTCGATCATGCGTGGGCTCGAATCGAAGGCAATGAACTTGACCTTCGAGGTCAACTTGTTGTCTTCCAGCGCCGCCAGCATTCCCTTGTTGTGCGGTTCGCAGACGGTGAAGACGCCATCGAGTTCACTCTTGAACTTCAACAGCATCGAGTTCGACTTGAGTTTCGCCTCGTTGATGTTCGAGGTGGCTCGCTGGTTGTCCGAGAGCACCTTGATCCCGGGGAACTCCTTGGCGAGTGTCTCCAGGAACCCCTTCTCACGGTTCTCGGTGGACTGGCTGCCGGCCTGGTAGCGGAGCATGATCACGTTACCCTTGCCACCGAGTACCTTGCCCATCCGCTGTGCGGCCATCACTCCGCCCTTGTAGTTGTCGGTGGCCACGTAGCTGACGTAGACGTTCTCGTCGGCCAGTCCGCTGTCGAAGACCACGGTCGGGATCTTGAGGTCCTTGGCACGTGAGACGACCGGGATCATCGCTTCGCGGTCGATCGGTGCCAGGCAGATGCCGTCGACGCCCTGCACGATGAAGCTGTCCAGGATCAGGATCTGGCCTTGCTTGTTGTCTTCTTTCTGGGTCCCCTTCCAGATCACCTCGACGTTGCCCAGTTCCTTCGCGGCGGTTTCGGCACCGTGGCGGACCGAGAGCCAGAAGTCGTGGGAGGTGCCCTTGGGGATCACGGCGATGCGGAACTGCTTGGGCCCGCCGTCGGAGGAACCGGCCGAAGAGGGGCCGGGTGCCCCGGCACCCTCGCTGCTTCCGTTATCACCGCCACAGCCACTGACCAGCAGCAAACCAAAGACCAGGGCCAGGTGAAGCAGGCAACGCATGAGCGGGACTCCGGGGAGACGTCGGGTCGTCAACCGGGTCATCGTATCACCCGCTGTGAGCCGCCGAAAGCAATCGCGCAGAGGCACCGACTGTGCGACGGCACTCGAGGCGACAACCGTGGTGTTCTCGAAGTGGCAGATCCGATAGGGTACGTCGCTCGCCGGGACCACCTGGGCCATCTCGATGCCGATGCCGATGTCGATGAAACGGTTTGCCAAGGACGACTTGCCGCCGCTTTCGCGAGACTTGTGTTTCTGGGGCATGACAACGACCCAGTTGCTGGGCGCCTTCAACGACAACCTCTTCAAGCAGTTGGTGCTGTTGTATTGCCTGACCGCGGTGGGTGAGCAGGGTGGCGACTACCAGCCGATCGCCTTCTTCCTGTTCTCGATTCCCTTTGTCATGGGTTCGGGGTTTTCGGGATTCTTGGCCGATCGTTTGAGCAAGCGGACGCTGATCATCTCGTGCAAGTTCGGTGAGATCGCCGTGATGGTTGTCGGGGTGCTTGCGTTTGGCATCGGGGGACTGTGGGCTCCATTGCTGGTGCTGTTCCTGATGGGTCTGCAGAGCACCGTGTTCGGTCCGTCGAAGTATGGGATCCTGCCCGAGATGCTCAGGCCCAGGGACTTGCCCTCGGCCAACGGCATCATCCAGATGACCACGTTTGTGGCGGTGATCTTCGGAGGTGCCCTGGCGGGTCTGCTGAAGGAACTGGTCAACGAGCACCAGGTGGTGGGCCTGCAGTGGATCTGCTGGGGCTGCGTGGGGATCGCGGTTGTGGGAACGGGGGTCTCGTTTACGGTTCGTCGCACGCCGGTCGCTGTGCCAGGCCTGCAATTCACCTCTTCGATGCTCTGTGCACTCGATCGGCCGACTCGTACGCTGCTGCGGAGGAATCCGCTGGTGGTGACGGTGCTGTTGATCTCGAGCCTGTTCTGGTTCGTCGGGGGGACCATGCACCAGTTGGTCAACGAGTTCGGTCTCTACCAGTGGAAGATCGGCGATGCGAAGACCAGTCTGTTGCTGGCTTCGATCGGCGTGGGCATCGCGTTCGGCTGCATTTCCGCCACGCTGCTCTCGCGGCACCGCATCAACTTCAGGCTGGTCAACCGCGGGGCGTGGGGAATGGCCGGGTGCCTGGTGGGATTGTGGACGATCGGTTGGGCCGCACCCGATCCGGTGCCGGTGATGTGGATGTGGGCCGCCGGAGGCGTGTTGCTGGTGCTGGGTTTTTGTGCCGGGATCTTCGTTGTGCCGTTGCAGGTCTTTCTGCAGGTGAGTCCGACCGAGGACCTGAAGGGTCGGATGATGGGGACGATGAACCTGATCAACTTCTGCGGCATTGTCGCCTCGGCGATCGCCTTCATCGCACTCCGCAGCCTGTGGGCGGCGATCGAGGCACCGATCAGCTGGACGTTTCCGGTGCTGGCGATGGTGATGCTGCCGGTGGCCGTGCTGTTCCGCCCGCCCGAGCAGCAACTCTAGAGGGTGCCAGGGACTGGCTCATCGCGAGGCGCAGCCGAGCAGGGTGCCTGTCCCGATTCGAACAGGTGTCTGGCGAACCGGGGACAGGCACCTCCTCGGCTGCGCCTCGCACGGAGCCAGTCCCTGGCTACTGGTCCAGTTCCACGACCGGCAGTTGCTGTTCCTGCAGCTTACGGGCTGAGTCGTCGTCGACCAGGTCGCTGTGGCACGCGGCCGGAGCATCTTCCTCGCCCTGCATCGTCCCCCGCGTCTTGGCCGCCAGCCGGTGAATCTCCGTGGGACTCAGCACGCCGCGTTGCTCGAGAATCTGCTTCTGGTCGTCGCTGAGTGCATCCGAAACCTTGGCATTGTCCCAGGCATAGGCTTCGTCTTTGCCCGAGAGGAATTCGACGATTTCCTTGGAGATCCTCACGCTGCACCAGTCGTGGCCGCACATGGCACAGAAGTCAGTGTCGACGTCGAGGTCTTCGTCGTGCAGTGCCCGGGCCGTGTCGGTGTCGAAGGCCAGCTCGAAGTGCTTCTGCCAGTTGAGTGCCGCGCGGGCCTTGGTCAACTCGTCGTCATGGTCGCGGGTGCCGGGGATGCCCAGGGCGATGTCGGAGGCATGAGCGGCGATCTTGTAGGCGATGCAGCCCTGCTTGACGTCGTCCTTCTTGGGAAGACCCAGGTGCTCCTTGGGGGTGACGTAGCAGAGCATGCTGGCGCCGTGGTAGCCGGCCGAGGTGGCTCCGATGGCACTGGTGATGTGGTCGTAGCCGGGGAAGATGTCGGTCACCAGTGGGCCGAGCACGTAAAACGGTGCCCCGTGGCAGAGAGTCCTCTGCAGCTTCATGTTGTATTCGATCTGGTCCAGCGGCACGTGGCCGGGACCCTCGCACATCACCTGCACGCCCTGCCGCCAGGCCCGCTCGGTCAATTCGCCGATCACGCACAGTTCGGCCAACTGGGCTGCGTCGGTGGCATCGGCCAGGCCGCCGGGACGCAGGCCGTCGCCGATCGAGAAGCTGACGTCGAAGCGTCGCATCAACTGGCAGATCTCCTCCCACAGCGTGTACATCGGATTCTGCTTGCCGTGGTGGATCATCCACTTGGCCAGCAGCGATCCTCCCCGGCTGACGATCCCGATCAACCGCTCGCGAACCAGCGGCAGATGTTCCCGGACCACTCCGGCATGGATCGTGAAGTAGTCGACCCCCTGCCGGGCCTGGTGCTCGAGCATCTCGAGGATCATCTCGCGGTCGAGGTCCTCGATCTTGCGGTCGATGATCATCGAGTACAGGGGCACGGTACCGATCGGGACGGTGCTGTTGCGGATGATCGCTTCGCGGCAGGCGTCGAGGTCGCCGCCGGTGGAGAGATCCATCACGGTGTCGGCACCCCAGCGCTCGGCCCACTGCAGTTTTTCAACCTCCTCGTCGGTCCCCGAGGAGACCGGCGAGGCGCCCATGTTGGCGTTGACCTTGGTCTTGGAGGCACGGCCGATGGCCATCGGGTCGAGTTGATAGGCGAGGTGATTGATGTTGGCCGGGATGATCATCCGCCCGGCGGCGATCTCGTCTCGAACCTGCTCGGGACTCAGGTGCCCCTCTCGCTCGGCCACTCGTGTCATCTGCGGAGTGACGGTACCCAGTCGAGCGTGCTCGAGTTGAGTGATCGGTGAGAAGTCCTCGGGAGGCTGCCAGGCCTCGGCGGTCTCGTGATCCGATTCGGACCCCGCCCGCAGAGTCCAGCCCTCGGGCATGAAGTCCCAGGCCGTCTGGTTGGACGGCAGCGGCATGCCGGGTGTATCCGGAGACGCATAGGTCCAAGCGCCGGCGTGGCCGGGTGCGATCCGAGGTGCCAAGGCGAAGCTGCCCGGACTGGTCCCGGCGGCGTCGCTCGAGGGGTTGTGCCCCAGCGGAGGCAGTTCGTAGTGTCGGCCAAGGCCGGGAACGGGTGTGGCGTCTGCAGTCGGCTGGTTGGTTTCGGTGCTCACGCGACCGGTCCTCCTCCGTGAGTGCGGATAGCGACGTTATCCTATCCACCCGCTACGAAAATTCAATGGGCACGCCAAAGGGACAGGCTTCCGCCATAGGCGGATGCCTGTCCCGAGTGCGGAAGGTTGCGGGGACTGGCTCATCGCGAGGCGTAGCCGAGCAGGGTGCCTGTCCCGATTCGAACAGGTGTCTGGCGAACCGGGGACAGGCATCTCCTCGGCTGCGCCTCGCACGGAGCCTGTCCCTGGGGTAGCGAGCCGGAAACTGGAGACGGGATATGCTCCAATGACCCGATCGCACCCAACAGGTCAAGCTCATGACAAACATCACCTTTCTGGACGTCCGCCTCATGTCGGCGTTCCCGGTCGTGCTGGTCTTGATCGGGGCCACGGCGCTGACACTGAAAAGGATGTCGCACGACCCGCATCGCCGGGCCAAGGTGCTGGCGGCGATCGGCATCCTGTTTGTGTCGCAGTTCATGTCCTTCCTCACGCCGTTGATACTCAACATCGGACCGGTCAACAGCATTGTGGTGAGGATCATGCTGGACGGGCTGATGGACTCGGTGGTGGCATCGATCGGCTACGCGTTGCTGTTCTGGGCCATCCTGGAGGTCCGTCGACCACGGCGTCCCGAGCCGATCGCCGGCAATTGACTTCGCGCTACCTGGCCCGGGTTCGCCGGACGCCGGTCGCGGTCATCCACACCTTGACGGATCGGTCGAAGCTTCCCGAGACCAGTTGTTTTCCGTCGGGCGAGAAGGCGAGGCTGTAGACGGTGTTGGTGTGTCCGGTGAGCGAGCGGAGCAGCCGTCCGTTTGTCGCGTTCCACAATCGGATCTCGCCGGACTGGCTGCCGCTGGCCAGTTGTCGGCCGTCGGAGGAGAGAGCCAGGCACTGCACATAAGTTGTGTGGGCTTCGATGACGCGGGCCACTTCGCCGGTGCGGCTGTTCCAACCGCGGATCGTCTTGTCCTGAGAGCCTGTGAAGATGGTCTGGCCGTCGTTGCTGACGACGACTCCCTCGATCGCCCCGTTGTGTCCGGTGAGTGTCAAACGGGGCTTGGTGGCATCGGGGTCGATGAGGTAGGCGTTGGAGTCCTTGCAGCCGGCGACGCTGTAGCCGCCGGCGGAGGCGGGTGCCGAGGCGACGGCCAGGACGGGCTGTTTTGCCGGTGTGACGCCCTGTCGTTTCGAGCCGGTCGGCGTCCAGACACTCAGCGAGTTGTCGTAGCTACCGCTGACGACGCTCTTGCCGTCGCGGGACCAGGCCAGGGCCCAGACGTACATGGAGTGAGCCGAGACGGTGGTCGTCAGCGAGCGGGAGGTGACGTTCCAGATCTTGATCGAGCGATCGAGGCTACTGGAGAAGAGGGTTTTGCTGTCGGGCGAGAAGACAACGGCGCTGACCCCGTCACCGTGGCCGGGCATTCGGGCGATGAGTGTTCCGGTGGCGGGGTCCCAGAGCTTGACGGTGTTGTCGAGGCTGGCCGAGGCGATCAGCAGTCCATCGGACGACCAGTCGACGCCGTAGACGGCGTTGGGGTGTCCGGCAAGCAGGTCGGCGGCGGTGGGAGAATCGGCAGGCACTTCGCCGACCATTCTCTCATGCCTCGAAGACCCGTCAAGACGTTGAACACCTCAGTTCAGAACTGAAGGGGCGACATGCGACGATCAAAACCCCAGCCCGCCCCAGGCGGGCGACATGCCTAACAGCCCGTTGAAGAACTCGGACCCTGGGGTCAGACGCCGCCCACAACGGGGTTTGCTCCACCTGTCGCGTTTCACAGGCGGGGCCTGACCCCTTCTTCGAGTTGCAACGAGTGCTAGTTGAAAAGGGGTCAGGCCCCGCCTGCGTGCCGTTTTGGGTGGAGCAGGACTTTCTGTGGGCGGCGTCTGACCCCGTCCCATCCCCAAACTTGTGTTTTTCAACAGGCTGCTAAGCCCGGGGCGTGAGCCCCGGGACTGCCATCAATCGACACCCACCCCCACAACCACTCATCCCCACCTCAGCCCTCCGAAGGTGGGCGACACATCTTGCCCCGGGGTGTCAGCCTCGAGCCTTCTCGAGATTGCCTCTCCTTTTCCCATGTCGTTCGATTTCGGCCTTAATTGCCATACGAGGAGAACGACGTAACCCATGCGTCCACAGCAACTTGCAAACAGGGACATCCCTTGCTGGTTGACGTTGCTCTCAAACCCGATATAAGAAGGGAGCGAGGTTAGCGAAGAATTGTCGAGTGGTAGAGTTTTTTTCAGCAACACAGGGGGGCGATTGGATTCGACTGGGTCACCGTAGGTTCAGGTGGCGTGCCGTGGTTGATCAGCTGGCCACGTAAAA
>Ga0310123_10000301_pt1 | contig 44403 bp, 46 predicted proteins | sample CB6_AW_1057_MG_FD_203505 | JGI IMG/M metagenome (GOLD analysis project Ga0310123, IMG submission 203505) | Marine microbial communities from Western Arctic Ocean, Canada - CB6_AW_1057 | ecosystem: Environmental > Aquatic > Marine > Oceanic | place: Canada: Western Arctic Ocean | collected... | reverse complement strand
TCGAGCATCGCCGTATCCAGCGCTTTCTTGCCATGCAGCATCACCTGCACAACTTGATCCGCCACCACTCTTGCTCCTTCGTCGCCCTCAACATCTGAGTTGCTTTCTTTCTCTTCTTCGTATCTGCCTCTCACCGGGGGGCTCCTTTCTTTTTTATCGCCAGCTTCAATAACCGACGATCTTGTAGGGAGTCACTCACCGATTTCAACTAGATTCAGGATATCCTCCCGCGATTGGTCTGAACCTCAGCCAGCAGGACTTGGGAAATCTCATCGGAGCCAGCCGCGAGATCGTGAGCCTGACCCTTAATGACTTCAAGCGTCGCGGATGGGTTGCGTCTTTGGGCCGGCGCCTCGTCGTTCACGAAGACGCTCTCTGTAACTTCCTGTCCGAACTGCCCTAATCGTTTCGAGTAGGAGCAATTGCTGGCAGTTGTAGTGACAAAGTTTGGCATTCTCACTATTTCGTCCTTGCGGGGCGTTCCCCCTCGATCGGGCAATCACTCTAATTGTTCTGTAAGAATGAGTTACCGGGTGGCTATCTGATGCTCTGCAAAAGTGTTTCTGGCATGACACTTGCTCTATCACGAGGGAATGCTTTCGAACAAAGATGCGTTTCACGACGCTCGAGGGGTTCGAGCAAGTGGAGAAAAACGAACGAAGCCGCAAATATTGCGGCTCGAAAGTCCACGGGAGAAAAAGAAGATGAAGAACAACAAAGGTTTTACCCTTATCGAGCTTCTGATCGTGGTTGCGATCATTGGCATCATCGCTGCGATTGCTATTCCGAGCTTGCTCCGGGCGCGCGTCTCGGCGAACGAAGCACAGGCGATTGGCGACACGCGTTCGGTGATCTCTGCCGAGCAGACCTATGCGTCGGCTAATGGCGGCTTCTTTTCGGACCTGGTGAACCTGTGCCGGAACGGCGGTAACTGCGCCGGCGTTGGCATCCCGAACTACCCCGTGGTAGCGCCTGAGTTCGTCGGTGGCGACCTCGGACGTACCTCGCCCTATCTGAAGTCCGGTTACAACCGTACGTGGACGTCGGCGCAGAATGCTTCGAACATCCCGACGTCGTTGGATCCGAACAGCGTGATGAACTACTGCTACGACAGTACTCCGGCGAGCTTGGGCCTAACGGGCGCGCGTGCCTTTGCTGGCGGCGCGACGGGAGCTTTGTACGTGGACCCATCGGGCGCGCAGATCGCTTGCCCGATTCCTGGTGCGACGGTATTCCTCGAGTAGTAGAAGCTCGAGCTATACGTTCTAACGGGGCGGCGCTTACGCGCGGCCCCGTTTTGCGTTTAAGCCGAGCTGCTCCCGCGACTAGGTCACGGCTCTTCCATCTTCCAGAAATCGATTCCTGAAGCCTGTTTTCCCACCTCTATGACCGCACGCCGCTCGAGGTCTTGAAGGTCGTAAACCTCCACGAGTCCCGGATCGCCGCCCACGCCTTCGACGGTGACGAAGGCGAATCGGCTATCGGGTGACAGCGTCACACCGTGAGTGATCTTGTTGGTGCAGCGAATGCTCTTGAGCTCCTTGCCAGAGTCGAGATCCCAAAACGCGGTGGAGTGATTGGACTTCTCTGTGACGACGAGTGTCTTCCCGTCCGGGGTGATTGCGAGATTGTACGGCCCAGCATTTGTGTGGAACCGCCGGCCGATTTTCCAACTCGTCAAATCGACTTCGACAACTTGGCTGGCGCCGTTAAACGCGACATAGGCCAAAGGCTTCGTCGGATGGGGCTGTACCCAAGTCGGCTTGACCGCTCCGCTGCCGTCCTCGAGGGTAAGTTTCAACCTCCGGCTCACGGCGAGCGTCATGGCGTCGATCTCGAATAGCTCGTTCGACATCATCGCCACCGAGTAGAAGAATCGGCCATCGCGGCTCACCCGCGATCCGTGAGGCATGATGCCTTGTTCGATTTGCGCGATTTCTGTCATCGAGACCGTATCGATGACTGAAACATTGCTGGGCACGTGGTCGCCATGGAGATTGAAGTTGACGACGAACAGAAAGCCTGTCGTTGGGCTTATGTCCATGGTTGCGGGGAAGAGCCCCGCCTGGGTGTGTCCGACAACGAGGTCGACGCCCGTTTCAAATTTGAAAACGTAGCCATACGGCATGCCGTGCGCGATCGAGACGAACCAATAGCGGCCGCCGGGCGCGACTTTGATGCCGTGAGGGCCTTCGATCTCGTTCGGTAAGATCCCGACAGAGATCCGTTTCACGAGCTTGCCACCTGCCGGGCCGAACTTGATGAGGTCCACTGTGTCGTCCGATTCGGCCGCGACGTAGGCGTAGTAGTTGGCGGTTACGGGGGCGCTCGCATAGGACGGGGCCGCGAGGAAAAGGAAGGTTAGAAGCAGGCTCATGCAAAATACGGTCGCCTGCGCGAGCGGAGCGAGCCCGGCCCGCATGGGCCGATGCACGCCGGGCGAGCGAACGAATAGAGAGCGAGCATTAAGCAATTCAGGATGTCTCATGGCATGCTCTCGGAGGATCGGTCTCCGCTATCCACGAACCGCACGGCCCAGAGCCCGCTGTGAAAATCCGAAAAGAAAATGACGCCTTTATGCGGTTGAGGTCCCCACACGAAAGGCGAGTTAGGGACGTAGCCAGCCGTGTCGTCCGAATAGAATTTCGCGATCTCGCGGCCTTGCTGATACAGGTCACCCACGAGCTCGCCCGAGACGTCCACGATTCGAAGCCCGCCATTGAAGTAGGCGACGTACATGATCTCTTGTTCCCAATCTATCCATAGGTTGTGGGGGCCCGCTTCGGGAACACGGTAGCGGGCGATTTCCTTGGGCTCGTCGAAGTCCTCGAATTCGAGCACATGAATCCAGCCCATGGCGCGCGAAGCGCTCCGCTCCTCCCACGCGATGATCGGGCCCGGCACTCGCGGGTTTACGGGATGTGCTTCATCACCAGCGATGACATAGAACTTGCCTGTTGACGGGCTGCGGAACGGCCATACCGCGTGGTTCCACCCGGTGAGCTGCGGGAGCCGGCCGATCTCGACGGGGTTGGCCGGGGAGCCTCCGTGGCCGCCGCCTCCGACATCGACGAGCACAATCCCGTCGGTGTTGCCGGCTTGAAACGCGATGCCGTCTCTGACCCAGACATCGTGCACGGAGCGGCCGGGACTCTTGCCTTCGAAACGCGAAACGCGGAACGGGTTGGTCGGGTCTTCTATATTGATGACATCCCAGCGTCTTCCGTTGTTGATCGCGAAAACGTGGTCCTCGTAGAGAAAGGCATTGTGCACGCCACCTGTGAGCTGCTCGTCGAATCGCGAAATGATCTCAGGAGCGCGCGGGTTCGACACGTCGAGCACAACGAAGCCGTTTCTGCGATTGGAAGCGCCTTCTCGCGTGATGACTGCGTAGCGCCCATCCTCCGTGACTTTCACGTCGTTGACCGTGCGCGCATCGACTTGAATTTCCGCGATCCGCTGCATGTTCGAAGGATCCGTCACGTCGAAAAAGAGCGCGTGCCCGTCCGCGTTCCACGTCCCGAGGATCGCATAGTCCCGTCCGTCGATGCCCTCCCAGACCCAGAGATCCGACGAAATGCGATCGCGCACGGGAGCTTGGCCTACGAACTCGAGCTCACGCGACACGTCGCGAGGCACGATGCCCACGGTGGCGCGCGCGATGCGTTCGCCCGAAGTCGCGAGCACCGTATAGAGGCCGGCCTGTTCGGCGACGAAGCGGCCATCGGGAAGAATCTGTGCGGGTGCCCCGGCACCCATCGTCTCCGCACGGCTCGGGTCCGGGTGCGACTCGAGCGCGAAGCGGACGGGAGCGTCGGCGGGTTCAACGAGGAAGTGGATCACATCGCCGGTGCGCCCTTCTGGCTGAGACGCCGTGAGGCGAATCGATGTCACGGAATTTGGCACGACGATAATCTCCCGCTCGGCGACGATGCCGTCGATGGACGCGGTCAAAGTCGTCGTTCCGGGGGAGATTGCGGTAACGAACCCGGAGGCGTCGCCGGGGTAGAGATCGGGCCGCGGCCGATCGTAGAAAGGATGCGCGTGAAACGTGCCGCGGAAGAGATCGCCGAAGCCGTGTGCGGATGCGATCGCCTCGTCTTTCACGGAGAGGCTCGGGCGCACGTCTTTGGCCTCGTCGTGGGCGTCGGTCGCAACGACATGGACGCGCACCCGCTCACCCACCCGAAGTGTTTCGGGAAGACCTCTTATGTCGAGGCGTGCGAGCGGCGAAGGTTGTACGGTCACCGCAATCTCGACGCGGATGCCCGGATCGTTCTGACGATAGAGCTCAGCGTCTAGACGCTCGGCCGGGATCAGAGCCACGAGGATGGCGGTTCCCGAGCGGCGTGCGGTGACGACCCCAGAAGGCGTGACGCTCGCGGTCCGCGGTGACGTTGAGAAGAAAATGACCGTGGCGCCTTCGTCCGCGCCTTCCACGATGGCTTCGAGGTGGGCCGTTTCTCCGACGCGTAGCTCGAGCGCTTCGGGCTTGACCGAAAGCTGCGCGGCAAGCGCCGCGGCAAAGAGCAGAGTCGGCGTCAGCATCAGTGTCCCCCGTCCGTCGCGGTGTCGGAAGGCACGAGGCGAATGGCCCAAAGCCCACTGTTGAAATCGGCGAAGAAAATCGTGCCTTTGTGCAGCTGCGGCCCCCAGGCGAACGGAGCGTTTGCGAGAAAGCCTTCGTTGTCGGCCGAGAAAAAGCGCGCAATCTCGCGTCCTTGACGGTAGAGATCGCCGAGGAGCTCGCCCGAGATGTCAACGATGCGCAGGCCGGCATCGTAATGCGCAACGTACATGATCTCTTCGTCCCAATCGATCCACAGATTGTGAGGGCCGGAATCGGGGAGCTGATAGCGCGCCACTTCACGCGGCTCTTTCATATCGTCGAACTCGACGAAGTGCAGCCAGCCCTTCGCGCGTGAGGGGATTTGCTCCTTCCACAAAATCCCTCCGGCCTCCGGCTTGATCGGGTTCGTATAGAACGCTTCGTCGCCGCCAATGACGTATGAGCGGCCCGCGGACTTGCTCTTGAACGGCCACACAGCGTGGTTCCATCCCGTGATTTGAGGGAATTTTCCCATCTCGACAGGGCTCGTCGGAGAGCCCCCTATGCCGCCGCCGCCAACGTCGACGACGATGAGCCCGTCCGAGCGGCCCGCCTGATAAGCGACCCCGTCTCGCACCCAAACGTCGTGCACGCTACGGCCCGGTGTCTTCGTCTCGAAATGGGAAACGCGGAACGGGTTCCTTGGGTCTTCGACATTGATGACGTCCCAGCGACGGCCGTTATTGACGGCGTAGACATGGTCCTCGTGGATGAACACGTTGTGCACGCCTCCTGTGAGGCCGTCATCGAACGTGGAGAGGATCTCGACATTGTGAGGGTCGGAGACGTCGAGAAGGACGAAGCCGTTACGGCGATTCGAAGCGCCTTCGCGGCTTAAGATGCAGATGCGGCCATCCTCGGATACTTTGACATCGTTAACCGTACGCGCGTCGACTTGAACCTTGTCGATGAGCTTCATGTCGGTGGGGTCGGTGACGTCATAAAAATAGGCGTGGCCTTCAGCGTTCCACGTGCCGTGGACGGCATAGTCGCGTCCATCGATCCCTTCCCAGACCCAGAGATCCGAGGTAATGCGATCCGAGACGCGTGCGTGGCCGAGAAACTCGATCTCTCGGGCCACGTTTCTCGGTGTGACGAGAACACTCCTACGTGCGATCCGATCGCCAGACAGGGCCACGATCGTGTAGATACCGGGCTGCTCGGCGACGAAACGGCCGAGAGGGTCGATCTGTGCCGGGGCTCCTGCTCCCACGGATTCCGGACGGTTCGGATCCGGGCGTGACGAAAGCGCGAAAGTAATCGGGATGTTCTCAAGCCTCTCGCCGGCGCGCGAAAGTGCCGAAGCCTCGAAGCGCACGACGTCCCCGGTGCGCGCCTCTCGCGAAGACGCCGTAAGCGTGAGGCTCGCGGTCGGGTTTGGGATCACGTCCACGAATTGCTCCGCCGACACGCCGTCCGCGTCGGCTGTGATCGTGAAGCTCCCCGGAGCGAGGGCCGTGATGTTGCCGAACCCGTCCGTTTCCGCCGTTTGTGCGTCCGCGTCGTCATTAATGAGGAAACGAGTCGTGAAGTCCGTCCGCTCGGCGCCGCCCGTGTCCGTGCCGAGCGCGCGGATCGGCAAGGTCGTGCCCGCATAGATCTGCTTGGAGAAGCCGACGATCGCGATACTCTTGAGGGGAGGCTCGGCAACGATGACCTCGATGGTCGTTCGTGTCCCTGGGTCGCGACGCGAGTAGGAATCCCAGGCGCCGTCGAAGGGTTTGTCAGGCAAGAGTGCGGTGACAACGAAGGCGCCCGGCCGATTGGCGGTGACACGGCCGGAAGGCGTGACCGTGAGCGCCATACGATTTCCCGAGAAAAAAACCACTTGCGCGTCCGAGCCATGGATGATGGCTCGAATCGTCGCCGATTCGCCCACTTCGAGAGTCAAACTCGCGGGGGTGACCTCGATGGTCGGGGCTTGGATCACGGTGAGTAAAAATAGAAGTGCGCGCATTCCATCCTCCTGAATGGCCTTAAACTTACAGCTAGAGCGTCAGAAAAGCGAGCGGAGAGAGCCGCCGCGGTTTTCGAGGGGTGTTTTAAAGCGATGGCCCCGACACGCGTGCTGAAGTAAAATTGGCCGGATCATGTCGCTGAGCTTCGAAACCTTCTGGCCGCTTCTGTTCTTGCCGGCCTTGGCCTACTTATGGTGGGTGCGCTTTGGAACGGATACGTCCCTGACCTCCCGACACTTGACGCTTCTCACCTGGATCCGGAGTGCCGTGGTCCTTCTCCTCGTCGCGGCACTCATGCGTCCCCTTTTGAACCGGCCGGGCAAGGAGCTCTCTACGATTTTCCTTTTGGACATCTCGCGGAGCATCTCGCCGGAATTCTTGAACGCCGCCATTCAGTGGAGCGGGGAGGCAGTGCAAAAAGGGAATCCGGCACATGCGCGCTTCATCGGCTTCGGCGCCCAGTCAGCGGTCGTAGAGCGGGCAGAAGAGCTCGGTTCCCTCGCCGTCTATGATGGTGCGGCCGTGGAGTCTGGTGACGTTCAGCCGGGCGCTATCGACCAGAGCCGTACGAATATCGAGCGCGCCGTCCGCCAGGCGATGACGAGCTTTCGGCCAGCGAGCTTGCGACGACTCGTCCTGATTACCGATGGCCATGAGACGGAGGGCTCTCTCGATGCGGTCTTACCGGAGCTTCGCGAGCAGGGAATCCGAGTCTTTACCGTGCCGGCCGCCGTGCGCGGTGAAGGCGATAGCTGGATCGAGTCGATCGAGGTTCCTGGCAAAGTGCGCGCCAAGGAGATGATTGAGGTCGGCGTCCTGGTCTTCAGCCGCGATGAAAAAGAAGCTACCGTGCGGCTCGAGACCTCCTCGGCACGTCTCGCGAGTCGCGAGCTCACGCTATCGCCCGGCTTTACCCGCGTCGCGTTCGAAGTTCGGATTCCTGACGAAGGGCTCGTGGACCTGCAGGCGCGGATCGAATCGGCGGAAGACCCGAACGCGATGAACGATGTGAGGGTCCGAACCGTGGCGGTCGCGCCCGCGCCGCGAGTGCTCTACGTCGAAGGCCACATCCAAAGCGCTGTCTACTTGAGAGCCGCGCTCTCCTCCGAGGGGCTCGATGTGACGGTGCGCTCCGGCGACAACCTGGCATCGGTGGACTGGAGCGCCTATGACGCCGTGATTTTGAGCGACGTTTCGATCGAGGGCTTGAGCGAGCGAACGATGCGCGCGATCGAAACTTATGTGCGCGACGACGAAGGCGGGTTCATCTTCGCCGCGGGTGAGACGAGCTTCGGTGAGAAAGGCTATTCCGACACGATCATCGAGCGCATCTTGCCGGTGGAGTTTCGCGTCGAAGAAAAGTGGAAAGACTTGTCGCTCATCATCGTGCTCGACAAGTCCTACAGCATGTATGGACGCAAGATTGCGCTCGCGAAGGAAGCGACCAAAGCCGCGCTCGATTTGCTTGAGGAAACCCATCGATTTGGCGTGGTGACCTTCGACTGGAATCCCTATACGACGATTCCACTTCAGCTCGCTACCAACCGGGAGTTCATCAAGGAAGGGATTAGCCGGATTCAAGCGAGCGCCCAGACGAACATTTATCCGGCCCTTGAGCGCGCTTTCGAGCAGCTTCTGGAGAGCCCCTCGAAGGTCAAGCACGTCATCCTGCTATCCGATGGAAAGACTTATCCCGACGATTACGAAGAGCTTGTGAACCGCATGGCGGAGGAAGAAATAACGGTCTCAACGGTCGCGGTGGGGGAAGAAGCCGATCGCGAGCTTCTTGCCGATATCGCGGAGTGGGGGAAGGGTCGCAGCTACTTCATCGAGGACGCGGAGCGCGTGCAGCAGATCTTCATCGAGGAGACACAAATCGCGCTCGAGGCCACGCTCATCGAAGAGTCGTTCCAGCCTATCGTGAAGCGTGAGGTCGAAGTGCTGAGCGGCATCGATTTCGACTCCGCGCCGCCGCTGAGAGGATACGTTTCGACGATTCCAAAAGATACGGCCGAAGTCATTCTCGAAGCCCCGGACGAAGATCCGCTACTCGCCCGATGGCATTACGGGATTGGCCGCTCCGTCATGTTCACCTCCGACGTCAAGAATCGATGGGCGTCCGACTGGCTCGAATGGGACGGCTACGGGAAGTTTTGGGCGCAGCTCGTGCGCGAAACGTTGCGGCGCAACCGCGGCGCGGAAGTCGACTTTCACGTCGAGCGCAAGGGCGACGCGGCGGAGGTCGAGCTGCGCGTCGTCGACGAGAATGGTGAGTTTCCCAGATGGCTCGTGCCGTCTCTTGAGATCACAGACCCTGGGCGCGCTGTGCGTACCATAGCGATGCGGCAAACGGCCCCGGGTCACTACCATGCGTCGATTCCCCTGAAGATCTCGGCAGACTCTCCTTGGCGCTTTCAGCTCTCGGGTGACGGCTTGCCCGAAGAGGCGCTCGCGCTTGCGGGGAACGCGCGCGCGCTGTTCTATCCTTATACGGACGAGTACCGTTTCTATCCTCCCGACGGTGCGCGTCTCGAGGCTATAGCCCAGGAGGCCGGCGGGGTCTATCGTCCGGAAATGGAAGATATTTTTGCGGCGCGCCGCGAAACGGCGAGCTTTCCCACCGAGCTCTGGCCCTTCTTGGCCGCTCTCGCTTTGCTACTCTACTTTGTAGACATCGCGTTCCGGCGGGTTCCCTGGCTTTGGGAGAAGCTCGAAGCGCGCGTGAGCACGACCCCCTGACATATCGACAGATTAGATTGACGACACCTCTTCCAACTCGGCGCGTCATCGGCCGAGTCTCTCATCGAGACCCGGGGCCGATGTTGGTGGCCGTGAGCTCGAGCCGTCACGACCCGATCCACATGGATGGAACGTCGACGGTCACGACGGGACGGTCGAGATCCGGTACAAGATCTTCGGCGATCGTTGTGACGGTACCTATCTCGCTGTCGACAGCACGCATGCGCACATGAACATGCCGGCGACGTTCATGTGGCCGCGCGGAATGGGCGATCGTCGGATCCAGCTGCGCATCGTGCCCCCGAATGCGGAATGGAAGGTCGCGACTCAGCTCGAGGCGACGAGTGAGCCGTTCATGTACGAAGCCGAGAACCTCTATTACTTTCTCGACAGCCCGACGGAAGTGAGTGCGCACGAGCTTCACGTTTGGGACGTCGATGGTGCAAAGATCCAACTTGCGCTCCATCACGCAGGAACGGTAGCGGAAGGTGCCGTTTACGCGAAGCTCGCGGAAGCCATCGTGCGGGAGTTTGAGCACTAGGCTAGAACGTGTAGCCGTCCGGGGCCCAACCGCCTGGAGGCTCCCACCGGCCGTCGTCGTTTTGGACCGTCAAGACGCGCACGCCGTCTTTGGTGACGGCGAGCGTGTGCTCGTATTGGGCGGAGAGCTTGCCGTCGATCGTTACGGCGGTCCAGCCGTCGTCGAGGATCTCCATCTCCCACGCGCCTTCGTTGATCATGGGCTCGATGGTGAAGACGAGCCCTGGTGTGAGGCGCAGCCCGCGGCCCTGCCTGCCGTAGTGGGGCACTTGAGGCGCTTCGTGGAAGCCGCGGCCGGTACCGTGTCCCACGAAATCCTGGACCACGGAAAAACCTTTGGGCTCGACATAAGATTGGATAGCGTGCCCGATATCGCCGATACGTGCGCCAGGCTTCACGATTTCGATCCCGCGTCGCTGCGCTTCGAGCGTTGCGGTCAGAAGCGCCATGGTAGACTCGCTCACGGCGCCGACGGGGATCGTCGCGGCATTGTCGCCGTGGAATCCATCCAAGACGAGCGTTACGTCGATGCCGACGATGTCACCTTCCTTCAACACGTGATTTTGATTCGGGATGCCGTGGCAAATCACGTCGTTGACCGCGGTGCAGATGCTCTTCGGAAAGCCGCGATAGTGGAGGGGCGCCGCGACGACGTGATGGCGTTTCGCGAAGTCGACCTGCAAATCGTCGATGTCCTGCGTCGTCATCCCGGGCTGGACTTGTTTGACGATCCACTCGAGACATTCGGAGGCGAGACGGCCCGCGGCCGCCATCGTCTCGAGTTCCGCCTGGCTCTTGATGAAGACTTTACCGCTTGATTCATAAAAGTTGACGCCAGACTCTTTCATGTCGTTACCCCAATTGTAACAAGGTCGTCTAGTCGGGGAGGAGCGGGCGGCCGAAGAGGGGCTTGCCCGCACGCGAGCTCACGAAAACGAAGACCGTGATTGCCGAGAGTGTTCCGAGCACGACGAGCGTCGGCGCTGCATACCAAGCCGAGAGGTTTAGCGTAAACGGAGTCTGGCGGAGCGACATCTCAAAAAAAGAGCGCTGTAACCATCGCAAGCAGCCCGAAACGCCAAAGAACGAATGCTCCCATTCCGACGATGAAGGACATGTACAGAAATCCGCCGAGCGACGCGCTTTCGATTTGTGCCAGCACCATCGAGGCTAAAAGCGCTGCCGTTATCCCGAGCGCGAGCCAAGCTCGGCGGGCGACCATCTAAACGAGGACAAATATGAGCACGACGAGAAACGCGTTATTGATGGACGTGAGCAAGATGTTGATGGTCGTCACGACTGAGTAACGGAACCCGAGGAGACCAGCCAAAGCGTTGGCCACGGGCATTGGCGCACCGCCTTCCATCAAGCGTGAAGCGACGTCGCGAACAGGAGCCGCCATAGCCATGAAAGAGCCCGCCGCCGTCCCGGCCAGAAGATCACGGCCCACGAGCGGATCGCGATAATGCCCGAGAAGAGCCGCGTCCATCCCATGAGGCCGTGCAGCCAAATGCGTCGCACGTAAGGCTCGAGCGCGATATAGAACGTCCACAAGAGCGCAGACGGGAAGAGAGACGACACCAGGCCGTTGATGAAATGACTGAGCTCCAACCCGGGGTTGGCGTAGTGTTCCGACATCAAGAGCCAGGCAGTGATGTTGAGGACGAAGAGCGCAGCAGCGAGACGCTGGGCTCGCGCCAGGTCGGCACGCCCGAGCTTCACATTGCGGTAGGCGATGTAGGCGCCGAAGCCCAGGATAGCGACCACGAGAAGCGTGACGAAAAAACTGAGGGCGAGCTGTAGCCCGGTCTTGACTTTCGTCTCGCGTTCCCGGGGAGTGTCCCAAGGACCGATGATGCGAAACCATACCGGCGAGCCCTCGAGCGACGCGACTTCCACTCGCATCGAGACACCCTCGATGACGCCCGTCCAAGCGCGTCGCTCGTCGGCGAAGGTCGGCGGGATCCATTCTGGTTTGGTCTCCGTCAACGCTCGGCGAGAGCTCTGCGATCGAGAAGAGCGCTTCCGATGTCGTAACGCCGGCACGGACCTCCTCGGTTTTCTTGGGCGGGATGGCTGTGAGCTCGAGAAGGCGTCCTTCCCAGTCGAGTTCGAGCTTTACCATGTCGGGGACGTTCAGCGGCGGATAGGAAGCCGAGGGACGGGAGCGCAACAAATCGACGGGCACTAGTGGCTCGGGGCTCTTGCGGTAGTAGAAGCGCATCGCTGGCGGTCGTCCGTTCGCGAGAGGGGTCCATCGATCCGCGACGGCTCGTTTGCGCTCGAGATAATCGAGATAATCGTGATCGGCGTAGAAACCGAAAATGCTGTACGATAGTTCGGGGTGTCCGAGCTCGCTCAAAAACATCTCCGCCCGATCGATGAGAACGGCGGGAGACTTTTCGAACGGGACTTGATTGATGAGCACATTCGGCGCATGGAGCCCGACTACGGACGCGAACCCCGCGAGTGCTATCGCGAGGCCGGCTAGTGCATATTTGGGTTCAACGGCGGTTTGCTCGCCTGCAGCGGCGACGAGCTCGGGCGAAGGGGTGCGGCTCGAGGCGAGTGCTTCGCCTAGCGGATCGCCTCCCGGCAGCATGGCCGACAGCGCCAGCGCCGAATCTGGCCGGCGCGCCGGGTCTTGGTCGAGGCATTGGAGGAGCGCGGTCAGTCTCGTGGCTCAAATGGCGCACGGTCGAGCTCGGGGACGGGATGCTCGAGTCGGAGTGTTCCTTCAAGAGCTCTTTGAGGCTCCTGGCGTCGACGACCTTGCGTCCAGTGAAGAGCTCGTAGAGGATCAAGCCGAGCGAAAAAAATATCGCTCTTGACCTGAACTTCTTCGCCCTTCAGTTGTTCGGGCGCCATATAGCCCGGTGTTCCCGACGAGAGAAAGTAGCGCCCGTCGACTTCACCAATGTGATACATCCGGCACACATTGCGATGCGTCACTTGCCGGGCGATCCGCACTTCTTTGTGGAAGAGTGCCAGCCGGTGCGGATCCGCCGCGAGATTCTCGGGTAAGAACTTGAGCGCGACTTCCTGGTCGAGCGTGAGATCTTGAACGGGAAAACCTCGCCCATACCGCCTTTGCCGACGATGTTGATCATGCGGTAGCGGCCGGCAACGACATGGCCGGGAGCGAACGGACCGTCGGCGGGCGACGAGCGCGCGGAAAAGTCGGAGGAGCGAAAGCTCGTTTCTTCTTCGCTGAGCTCGGAGTCGGGGGACGACATATTAGAGCTTACCCGCGTAATCGCCGAGGATCGCTTTGCGCTGGTGGTCGAGGCTCATCTCGGACACGCGTCCTCGTGGGACGGCAAAAAAACGACACCTAGAAGCGCCCAGAGCAGAACGATGAGCCATTCCTGCGGCCAAATCAACGCGGACGGACTTCCAGGCAGATAAAGACAAATGAAAAACACGGTTGCGAGAAGGGCGAGCGTCCCGACGAGCTTGGCTGCGGGAACGCGATAGGGTCGTTCGAGCTCGGGATGACTCTTGCGGAGCCTGAGGAACGACACGGTGACGAACAAGTATCCCAACACGGTCGCGAGGCCTCCGGCATCGACGAGCCACACGAGCACTTGACGTCCGAAAAAAGGAGCGAGCATGGAGATCGCGGTCAGAAGAACGATCACCGCGACCGGCGATTCGTATCTTGGATGCAGGCGGGCGAAGGTCGCCGGGAGCATGCCGCCGCGCCATCGCGAAGAGTAGTCTCGAAGCGCCGATGAAAAACGCGTTCCAGCTCGTGATGATGCCGAGCAAACCGCCGAAAATTAGCGCGTGCCCTCCCCATGGGCTGCCATAGACCGCGGTCATCGCGTCCGCTGTCACGAGCTCCGAGCGTTGTCGCCGCGGCGCCTTGAATGAAGGACGAGATGCGGAGGCCGAAGTAATTGACGACGCCGATCGCGAGCGCCCCCACGATACCGACCGCGACCCAAGCAAGGTGCACGTCCCATCCCGCGACGGTGTAGAGCTTGCCGGAGTCGAGCCCGTCGAAAACGTAACCAAGAACGGTGGGGAGCGAGACAACCTCGAAAGCCACGACCGTCACATACGCGAGCACGAGCGCCCAGCCGCAGACGAAGGACGCCAAGGGACCGATGCCGGCATAAGTGAATGCGAGCTAGCCGCCCGCGCGTGAAAGTGACGAGGTGAGCTCCGCATAGGTGAGGCCGACGAGAAACATCATGACCGCCCCGAACAGGAACGCGAGCGCGGAGCCGTAGGTTCCCGCGCGCGCCGTCATCTCGCCCGAGAGCACCACCCAGCCCCAGCAAATCATCGCGCCGAAAGCGAGGGCCAAGACGTCGCGTCGCCCCAAGATCCTGGTCAGGTCGGCCCGCGTCCCGGTCGTCATGGCGAAAGTGTATCATCGAGTCATGGAGCGAGATCCTCGGCTATCCCTTGTGATCCCTGCCTATAACGAGGAGGCGTACCTTCCGGCGCTCCTCGACTCGGTCGACCTCGCCCGCGAGCGCTACCGCGGAGGTCCTGACGCGATCGAGGTCATTCTTGCCGACAACGCCTCCACCGATCGCACCGCCACGATCGCTCGCGAGCGCGGCTGTCGGGTCGTCTCCGTCGAGAAACGCGTCATCGCAGCCGTGCGAAACGGAGGCAGCAGTATCGCGCGGGGCGACATCCTCGCCTTCGTCGACGCGGATTCGCGCATTCACCCGGAGACGTTCAACGTGCTCGAAGATGTATTGGACGAGCGCACCGTCGGCGGTTCGACCGGCGTTCGCATGGAAAGGATGTCCGCAGGAATCCTCGCGACCTACGTAGTGATGCTGGCCTTCGTCTGGAGCACCGGCATGGATGCCGGCGTCGTGTTTTGCCGGCGCGAGGATTTCGAGGCGCTCGGTGGCTATCGCGAAGAGATGTTCTTCGCCGAAGACGTCCGTTTCTTGTGGGACCTCAGAAAGCTCGGCCGCGCGCGCGGGCAGAAGCTCGTGCGAGCCCGCGCTGCCAAAGTCATCACGTCGACGCGCAAATTCGACCGATACGGCGATTGGCACTATCTCGCTAATTTCTTCCGCACCGGCTATTGGTACTTGCGCGACCGTACGGCGCTCCACGAATGGGGTCAGGATTACTGGTATCGTGACCGAAGTCGCTAGCGGGGTACTGAAGCTCTGCATGAGAGAAAGGGTGTTACTTGTCGGCTGGGGCGCATCGGTTTAACACGTCGGACGCTATGTCCCTAACGCTCGGGCAATATTACGACTACGTGGGCATGCTGCCGCCATTCCAGGTGAGGCTCTTGCAAAATTCCTTTGGCTCGCGTTCTTTCCACAGCTCGTTTTGTGGGTCGGGTTCACCGTCGTCGCGGGCTCCATGACGGGAAGCCTAGCGGCGCCTGGTGCGCCGGCAAAAAGTTCAGTATTTGGCGCGTGAAGTCCGGCATCGAGCTCAGTGGGATTTCGTCGGCACTATTAATAGAACGATGGGCGACGCGCGGGCCGTGTCGTGATAGACGGGGTTCTCGGTGGCCGCCGCGCCGGAGAAAACTACACTCTTAAAGTGGCGGATCACCATCATGACAAGGGTGCCTCTAGAAATATTTTCCGTCAAAGGCCGTGTGAGTCCTTTACCCACTCCGTCATCAGCTTCTTGATTTGAGTCTGATACGGCACGTCGGAAAGCCGCGCTTTGGCTTTGAATGCATCGAGTAGGTCCTCCGGGACCTTTATGCTGATAAGCCGAGATTTCCTGCTGCGCCGATTTCCGTGGACCTTTCTGAAATCATCCAGGAACCGCACGATCTCGTCATGCGACATTTCGCGGCAGCGCTCGAGATATTCGTCCGAGAATTTCTGCGCGAGTCTCAACGTAGTTTCTCTAGTGCCTTGACATCCTCAACGTCCTGCGGTCTCGCGCTTAGTCGCTTCATGTCAATCAAGTCTTTGAGAGACAGAATCCGAACTGGCATCCCGGCGAGGTCTATGCGTTTCGTACGCTTATTTTTGAGATCGTAGGTGATGATGATGTCTACCTGCTCCGAGAGATCGTCGGGATTATAGAAGTTCCATGCGATGAGATTTCGGTTCTCGATGAATTCTTTTCTGAAGTCGAAGACATCATTTGCCGATATCGGTAACCGGGATATCAATCCGAGCTCAATCAGAGCTTTCTCTGCTGCGGCAACCGTCTTTCTGTTCCACGCAAGAACGATGTCAATATCGACAGTTCCTCGTACAGCACCATGCAAGGCCACCGCATGGCCACCGACGATGGCATAGCGCACGCGAGCTCGACTAAAAGCAGCGCAAATTCTCTCAAGGGCGGTCATCGTTCTCGTGAGTATATACTAATATATACCACGAAGGCGTAAGTCTCAATTCAGCTGTGCTGCTCACCCAGACCACATGAACGATTGCGAGCAGGTTTTTACCGCAGAGTCCGTCACTGAGCTCAGTGGGATTTCATGGACACGATGGGTAGAACGATGTGCGACGTGCGTGCGGCATCGTGATAGACGGAGTTCTCAGCGTTGACTTTGTGCCGATGCTTCCCGAGTGGCTCTCCGGTATTCGGGTTCACGTCGAAGCGCGGGAAGTTGCTGCTCGATATATCCACGCGAATCCGGTGCCCTTTCTTGAACCGATTCGCAGTGGGGAAGGGCTCGATCGTCAGTTCGTAGATCTCGCCCGGAGTCATCAAGACTTGCCGCTCCGGGGTCTCCCGATAGCGCGCGCGCAAGATGCCGTCGGTGAGGTTCATCTTGAATCCCGAAGGGTAGTCCTCGGAAGGGGGATAGACATCCACGAGCTTGACGGTAAAATCGGTATCGACGGCGCTCGACGAGACGAAGAGCTTCACGGTCACGCCGCCGACGATCTCCACCGCCTCTTCGAGCGGCTCCGTTTGGAAGACGACGACGTCCGAGCGCGCGTGAAGCGGGAGATAAGGCGGCTTCGAGCCGTAGAAGTCCTCTCGTTCCGATTGATCGTAGGCGCCGGGCTCGAAGACCGGGCTCGTGCTCGAAAAAGAGCCCCCAATCGTCGGAACGGGATCGTCTGGATCGAAAAGATAGCTCGTTGGCGCCACGTCTTGCTTCGGCGCTTCGAGGCGCAAGGTTCCGTCGGCGTGGAAGTAGTAGCGCTTCCATTCCGTGTCGGGTAACGGCCACGCGGGTTCGCTCCGCCAATAGCCGCCATGGAACATGCGTCCCTCCGAGTCCCGATGGCCGTCTCCGGTGCCCATCACGAATATCCGCACTGGGGCTTCTGGCTCGTCTTCATGTGGTTCGTCCGCGCTTCTGAGATAACGGTCGAACCAGCGAACGTGGAACTCGCGATAGAAATCGTCGAGGGCCGCCTCGGTGCCGAACTCCACCTCACCGGCATAGGATCGGGTGTTGCTTCCATGCGTCCAGGGGCCCATCAAAAGATGGATGGGCGAATCCAGGTAGCTCGATAGCCCGAGGTGATTTTGGACCGTGCCGCCCGCATAAGAATCGTACCAGCCCGAGACGAGCAGCATCGGAATGTCCGCGGTCTGCTCGTGATATCCGATCCAGTTCACGTCGGGATGCTTGAAATATTCCCCGTAATCCGAGTCCGTCAGCATGGTCAAAATGAAGTCTTCGAAGTTTGGCGCGGCAGATAAAGGATTGAGCCCTTTGCGCAACGGAAGCGCGGTGAGCCAATCCTCGATACGTTCCTGCTCGAGCATACTTCGGATGACGGGGTCCTTGGTTTCCGAGGCGAGATTTCGAAACGCCCACGTGAGCTGCTGCATCTCGAACGCTCCGTGGTTTCGGATCTTGTGGTCCCAGCCGTTTGAAAGGCCTCCCATGTTGACGACAATCGTCTCGAGGTGAGGCGGTCTCAACTTGGCGGCATTGGCTTGGGCGTGCGCCGCGTAGGACGTCCCGTACATCGCAACCTTGCCGTTCCCGTAAGGAAGCGTCGCGAGATACTCGACGGTGTCGTAACCGTCCTCGCCTTCACCGATATACTTGGTGAAGACGCCCTCGGAGGCGTAACGGCCGCGCGCGTCCTGTACGACTGAGACGTAGCCTCGGCGGGCGAAATACTCGGCTGACGCGACAGCGCTCGACCGCTTCTTGTCGTAAGGCGTGCGGTGCAGCACGATGGGGAGGCGCTCGTCGACGAGCTTCGCCTCTTGTGACGGTCGGTAGATATCGGTCGCGAGCCGCACGCCATCTCGCATCGGCACCATGAGATTCTCCTCATGGAGGACGACGTCGTAGGGCGCCGTGGCCAACAGAAACAAGAAAGGCAACGCTTGTTCGAGCAAGAACGACTCCAGGGTGGGATTCTGAACGTTTTGGCTCCCGACGTCAAGAGTGTTTCAGTCGGATTCCGGCCGCTACTGCGCGCGGTCTCTGAGCTACAATCCGGGGCGGTGAACCTGATCGAAGCGCGTGATCTCTGGAAGACCTATGTCATGGGGTCGGAAGAAGTTCATGCACTCGCTGGTGTGGACGTGACCGTTGCGAAAGGGGACTATGTTGCCATCATGGGCCCGTCGGGCTCGGGGAAGTCTGCGCTCATGAACTTGCTCGGGTGCCTCGACAACCCTTCCAAGGGTTCTTATCGCTTGAACGGGCGTGAGGTCAGCTCCATGACCGATGACGAGCTCTCTGCGATCCGTAATCAGGAAATCGGCTTTGTGTTCCAGATGTTTCACCTGCTCCCACGCGCTCCGGCGCTGCGGAACGTCGAGCTACCTCTCGTTTATCGCGGGATTGCGCCCGAAGAGCGCCGCCGTCGAGCGGAACGCGCGCTCGAGCGCGTCGATCTCGGAGATCGGTTCGACCATCGCCCAAGCGAGCTTTCCGGGGGACAACGCCAACGGGTCGCGATCGCGCGGGCGCTCGTGAACGACCCGTCGCTCGTCCTTGCGGACGAGCCCACGGGCAACCTCGATAGCAAGACAAGCGAGGAGATTCGTGGCCTTTTTCGATGCACTCCACCAGAAGGGCACAGCATCATTATCGTCACCCATGACGAGGAAGTGGCGTCGCACGCCAACCGCACGATTCGCGTCCGGGACGGGCGCGTCTGGAACTAGGCTCTAGAAGCTGATACGCCGCATCACGAATCTAGGCAGGTAGCGGATCACCATCATGAGGTAGCGCCAGATAGCCGGCGTGTAGACGAGAGGCGTGCCGCGCTCGATGGCTCTGAGGATATCGCGGGCGACCGGTTCGGGCTCGCCGGCGAAAGGCGGCGGGGCGAGTCCGGCGGTCATCCCCGTCTTGACGAAGCCGGGCTTGACGCAAATCGTCTTCAATCCCTTCGACCGAAACTTGTGGTCGAGCCCTTCGAGGTAAGCGGAGAGCCCCGCTTTCGAAGCGCTATAAAGAATGACAGGCTTGCGGCCGCGGTCGCCGGCTACGGAAGAGAGCACGCACAGCGTGCCGCCGCCGCGGTCGAGAAGCCGCCTCCGGGCCTCTTCACAAAAAGTTACGGTATGTGCGAAATTGACGATAAGAAGCTCCCGCGCGCGCTCGCGATCGGTTTCTAGCTCGGGCTGCGAGCCGAACTGCGCTGCCGTGACGATGACTGTGTCGAGTCCTTCGAGCTGCTCCTCGGCGGAGGCGAGAGCGGGAGCGAAGGTCTCGGGTTTGAGGAGGTCGCATATCGCGGTTCCCATCGTATGCAACGTGCCTCCGCGGATTCGCAAATCGTTGCTAGACGCCAGAAGCTCTTCCGGGTTGCGGCCGAGTAGACAGATTTTGTGGCCTTTCTCGGCGAGCAAGCGTCCGAGCGCTCGTCCGATGCCTTTCGTGCCCCCGAAGAGCGCGACCTTCACGCTGAATCTCCCAACATGCGCACAGACTGCGCGCTTTTGATACGAAGCTCGGGGTCCCATCGTTTGCGGACGTCGAGCCACGCGTCGAGGCGTGGCTCCATGCCGCGAAAATGTTCCTCCCGCGTGAAAGCATCCTTTGCTAGATAGACGCGCCCTCCTAGCGCGAGGACTGTCTCGTTGAGGCGGTCGACGAGCGTTTGCGTTCGCGCGTCGACAGCGAGGTCCAAAGCGATAGAGATCCCGGGAAGCGGAAAAGAGAGCATTCCTTGCCCCTCTTCTGCGCAGTCCTTGACTACGCACAAGAAGGCGGCGGCGCGTTGCTCGCCGAGCACATCGAGGAACCGCTGTGGGGCGTCGGGGCCCCCCGCCCAAGGGAGAACACATTGGTATTGGATGAAGCCTCGGCGCCCATAGATGCGGTTCCAGTGACGTACTTTGTCGAGCGGGTAGAAAAACGTCTCGGGGTGAACGATCTTCCCGCTGGAGCTTCCTTGCACGTAGTAGGTCATGATGTTGAAAACGCGCATCGACCAGCGGTTGAGAACCCAATTGGGAAGCTCGAAGGGCACGGTGACTGCCGATAGAGGCGGCGGCGGATCGGAGGGCGCCTTTTTGGCTTCGGCCCATCGTCCGCGAACCAGAATGCCTCGTCCTTTGCCGAGACAGTCGAGCCAGCCGACGGTGAACGGCCAGTCGGGGGCGGCGTCTTTCAGCGCCGCGGCGAGCGTTTCGATGTCCGGTACCGTTTCGCGCGCTTCGTAGATCCAAGGCGACGTGATGGCGAGCATCTGGAACGCGACTTCGAGGATGTGCCCGGTGAGCCCCATCCCGCCCACGCTTGCCCAGAAGAGCTCGGGCTCTTGGCTAGGCGAGCACTCGATCAACCGGCCGTCGGCTACGCGCAGCAGGATAGCGCGCACGTGTCGTCCGAACGTGCCTTCGACGTGGTGGTTCTTCCCGTGGATGTCCGCCGCGACCATGCCGCCGAGCGTCACGTCCTGGGTGCCCGGTGTTACTGGTGTGAACCAGCGTCTCGGAAGAAACAAGCGGTTCATCTCGCGAAGTGAAAGGCCTGCTTCGGCGCGGAGGATGCCAGACGTCTCGTCGAAGGAGAGTATGCGATCGGCGAGCGTGGTCGTCGCCACTTCGAGGTGGCCGGGCGGGGGGAGCGCCGAGTCGCCGTAGGAGCGGCCGAGTCCCCGGGAAAGTACGGCGTTCTGGCTCAGCGCCTTCAGGTCCTCGGAGAACACTTCCTTGCCGGGTCTCGAGAGGCGGCCCCATCCTGAGAGCATGGGTGTCGTTTGTCGGGCCATTTCTATTTACAATCCTAGTGCTCGAATCCGCTAATCCTGTCGGTAAATTCCGGGTCCTTTTCGGCGCTGGCTGCGTTGCTCCTCCTCGGAATATCTAGATGTGAAGTCGTCGGAGCGCCTTGCCAGCACCAAAATGACCTCGGAATTTAGCGACAGGACTAGCGGGTTCAAGCACTAGTGTAGTTCAGCTGGTGCTCTCGGGCCATCTTGCTCTCAGCCAACCCGTGCTGGTAGTCTTCGCCCTGATGCCCATCACAATGAAAACCACGCTTTGGCGTGCTGTTGGTTTCGGAGGCCTGATCATCCTTATGTCGAGCTCGAGTGCACCGGCTCAAGAAAAAAGGCTCAACAAGATCGTTGCGCTTCTCGATGCGGGAATGCCGGTCTTTGGGATTTTCTCCGGGGATAAGACACCCGAGAGTGCTATGGATGTCGTCACGACTGAAGCTGACTTCATCTTCTATTCGATGGAGCGCGGCCCGTTCGACGTTTCCGGCATGCAGGTCTATATGCAGTTTATGCTCGAGCGCGCAGATCTCGTCGACCGGAACAGCCTCTTCAACGAGCACCCCATCATCACGCGCATCCCTCCGATCCGCGATGGTCGTGTCGAACGCAAGATCGTACGCAGCGCATTCTCGACGCCGGCGTCCACGGCGTCGTCTATCCGCATGTCGAGAGCGCTGACGACGCGAAGCACGCGGTCCGGTCGATGCGCTATCGCCCGAAGGGGCTACGTCCAAACGGACAAGGGCTTGCGGCTCGCTATTGGGGCATCGGCCGAGAGGAATACTTGTCGCGGGCCGACATTTGGCCCGCGAATCCGGATGGTGAGTTCATCAACATGCTGCTCATCGAGGACAAGATCGGTATCGAGAATACGCGCGCCATCGTTTCGACAGAAGGGGTTAGCATCGTGATTCCCGGACCTGGCGATTTGCGGCGCGCCTATGAAGGCGACGATAGCGCGATCGAAAAGGCGATCCAGACCGTGCTCGCAGCGTGCAAAGAGTTCGATGTGGCTTGCGGTATTACCGCCGGTCCCGATGATATAGAGGCGCGACTGGAACAAGGCTTCCGCGTCTTCATTGTCACGTCCCGAGAGGCGCTCGCCGTGGGACGGCGGGCGTCCGGGCGTTCGGGCCGGTAGAAAAAAGAGATAGGATAGATGGATGGCTCGCTCAGAAGTTCAAACAAAAGGCGATCTTCTTGCGCGCGACCAAGCGCATCTCATCCATCCGCTCCACAATCCCGCGGTCCACGAAAACGGCCACGTCTGGGCACGTGGAGACGGAGCGTCTCTTTACGACTTGGACGGGAAGGAATATATCGACGGCCTCTCCGGCCTTTGGAACGTCTTCGTCGGACATGGGCGCAAGGAGCTCGCGGATACGGCTTCCGACCAAATGAGCACGCTCGCTTATTGCTCGGGATATGCAGGAAGCACGAACCGCCCAGCGATCGAGCTCGCCGAACGCTTATCGGAGTGGGCTTATCCGAACATCAACCATTTCTTTTTCACCTCGGGCGGCGGCGAGGCGAGCGATAGCTGTTTCAAGACCGCTCGTTATTACTGGAAGCTCAAGGGCAAGCCTAAAAAGACCAAAGTCATCTCGCGCCAATGGGGTTATCACGGGGTCACGCTCGCGGCGATGAGCGCGACGGGCATCAAGAGCTATTGGCAGATGTTCGAGCCGCGGGTGCCGGGCTTCATTCATATCCCCTCGCCATACCCCTATCGCTACGAAGCGCCGGAGGGCACGAGCCAAGGTGTCGCTGCGGCGAACGAGCTGAAAAAAGCGATTCTCGCAGAAGGCGCGGATACCGTCGGTATGTTTCTCGCGGAGCCGGTCCAAGGGGCCGGCGGTGTCATCGTGCCGCAGGACGACTATTTCGCGCGCATCCGCGAAATTTGCGACCAATATGACGTTCTTCTCGTGACGGACGAGGTCATCACGGGTTACGGCCGCACGGGAACAAAATTCGGCCTCGAGCATTGGGGCGTTACGCCAGACATGATCCAGTTCGCCAAGGGCGTCACGTCCGGCTACTTTCCGCTCGGCGGCATTGGGATTAGCGATGAAGTGTCGGATGTGTTGAATCAAGGTGATACGATCTGGATGCACGCCTACACGTACAGTGGCCATCCCGTAGGTTGCCGCATCGCTCTGGCCAATCTCGACATCATCGAGCGTGAAGGTCTCGTGGAGGCGGCGGGGGAGAAAGGCAAGAAGCTCCAGGCCGGCCTGCGCGGGGCGCTCGAGAGCCATCCTCACGTTGGCGAGGTCCGCGGGCTCGGGCTGATGTGCGCCATCGAGATCGTCGCGGACAAAGCTACCAAAGAGGAATTTCCCGCGTCCGACAAAGTCGGCCCGCAAATTCTCGCCGCTACCGACCAGCGGGGGCTTTTTTCGAGGGTTCGTGGTGATGTCTATTGCCTCGCGCCGCCGGCGGTCATCACAGACGCTGAAATCGACCGGGCGGTGGAAGCTATAGCTGAATCTGTTAAGGCGGTGCTTGGCTGATCAACGCCTTGTTTTTGAAGGGAGCTGGCAACGACTTTCGAGGGGGTGGGTCCGGCGGGTGGTTGTGCCGCTGCTGCAAGGACTTGCAGGCTGTGTTATTCTGAATAAACGCTGGAGGAGTGTAAACACTCATGGAACCCATCCGCGAATTTGAACCCCAAGAAGAGCACGTCGAGCACGAGGATAGCACCCAGCGAATTCTCCTCGAGATCGCTAAGGACGCACGCTCGCTCAAGGATCGCTACCTCAGCGAGACCATCGTGCCCGAGGGCGGCGAATAGCGCATCGCCACGCCACGTCGGTGCTATTCGCTTTTCTCCCGATTTCGCTCACCCAGGAAACGACAGAATCTACGAATCGTTGGCCCGTGCCATCGGTAAACAGGTTCGCACCGAGCCCGGCATGTACATTGATCGGCCCCAGACCTTTACCCAGAATGGCGCCGCTTTTCATTATGAGTATCTTCCGTACCGGATGGAAGGCGGTCTCATCGAGGGTGCCACGCCCGAGTGCCGCGGACCCGGCCAGGTGCTGCTCTACCAGAAAGCTCAGGAAGCGCTTCTCCGTAAAGCGGTACCCCAGGCTGAGCAGGAGCTCGGATCGAGCGGTTTTCCAGGTCGGCTCGGGTTTCTAAAAAACTGCCGCGATGCCGAAGGCCACGTATATGGCGTCCAAGAGAGCTTCGAGTGCCTGGTCGTCACCGGTTCCGAGCTTTGGTTTTACCGTCTGGGCCTCGCGCTCCTCGTGCCCCTTCTTGCCGTGACGGTGGTCCTCGGCTGGGTGGTTTTCGTCGCACTCCTGGTCGCGGCCATCGTCGTCGGAACAGCTGCGGCGATCGTGACGGCGTTTCCGCCGTTCAGACACGGCCGATGGTTCACTACGCCTGTTTGCATCGCTTGGGACTCCGCGCTCATTGGCGGGCGGATTCGGGGCAAGATCATTCGATTCCCCGGACCCGAGGCTTGAGTGCCCAAGTTGATGAGTCGGGAAGTCAGTAAATTTCTTTGCTATGTGTTGCGTCACCGTCCTGAAGAGATCGGGGTGAGCCTCGATCCCTCCGGCTATGTCGACGCTGCAGAGCTCGTGCTCGCCATGCGTCCTCGCTACCCAAACCTCACGATGGCAGCGCTTCAGGAAATCGTGGCCACCGACGACAAGAAACGCTACACGCTTCGGGATGGGCGGTTGCGGGCCAATCAAGGGCACAGCGTGCCAGGTGTGCTCGCCGCGTCTTCGAAACCACAGAAGGCCACCTGCGTGTTTGTTCCACGGCACGACGAGCGAGAAGTGGGCCAAGATTCAAGCGAGCGGCGGTTTGCGTCCGATGGGCCGGCACCACGTTCACCTCTCTCCTATGCCGAGACGGCTAGCCACGTTTCCGCCCGGCGCAAGGGCGTGACCGTCACCCTCGAGGTCGATGCTCAGGCAATGGCTGCGGACGGGCACCGGTTCTTGGTGTCCGATAACCGAGTGTGGCTTGCGGAAGCGGTGCCTCTTTCGTATCTTTGCGTTGCGTCTATCTTTCCGTCTCGAGCGTAGTAACATAGGTTCCTCATGCCCGGAAACAGTTTCGGCCAGTTTTTTCGGATCACGACGGCGGGCGAAAGCCACGGGCCAGGCTATGTCGTCATCATCGACGGTGTTCCGTCGGGGCTCGGGCTCTCGGAGGACGACCTCACACCGGATCTCGACCGGCGTCGTCCGGGCCAGTCTAAAGTGACCACGCAGCGCCGAGAGGCGGATGTCCCCGAGATTCTATCCGGAGTCTTCGAGGGCAAGACGACGGGTACGTCGATTGCGATAAGCATCCGCAATCGAGACCAACGGCCCAAAGACTACTCGGAGAATCGTGACAAGTATCGCCCCGGACACGCCGATCTGACCTTCGACGCGAAGTACGGGTTCCGTGACTATCGAGGCGGCGGCCGCTCGAGCGCCCGCGAAACCTCCGTGCGGGTTGCGGCCGGCGCGGTCGCGAAGAAGCTTCTTGGCGAGCTTTTCGGTGTTCGCATCGTGGGCTATGTGAAGCAGATCGGAGACCTGTTGGCAGAGGTGCCCGATCCGGAAGCCGTGACGCTCGAGGCCGTAGAGTCCAACATCGTGCGTTGTCCCGATGCCGCCGTCGCGGAGAAGATGATTGCGCTCATTGAAGAAGTGAGGCGCGCTCGCGATTCTGTCGGCGGTATCTCGGAGATCGTTGCGACGGGGGTCCCACCCGGTTGGGGCGAGCCCGTCTTTGACAAGCTGAAGGCCGATCTCGGCAAGGCCATGTTGAGCCTTCCCGCCGTTATGGGTGTTGAGTATGGCGCGGGCTTCGGCGTTGCGACGATGCGGGGAAGCGAAGCCAATGACGTGTTGACGCGCGACGGCGAACGCATCGTCACCCGCACCAATCGACATGGCGGGATGCTCGGCGGCATCTCGTCAGGCATGCCCATCGTGCTGCGGTGCGCGGTCAAACCGACGAGCAGCCTTCCCCGGGAACAAGATACGGTGAACCGCGAAGGTGAGGCCACGACGATCGCGACCAAAGGGCGCCACGACCCCTGCCTTTTGCCGCGGTTCGTCCCCATGGCCGAAGCGATGATGGCGCTGACCCTCGCCGATCACGCGCTCCGCCAGCGCGCGCAGCGCGGTTAGAAGTCGAGGCGGGAGCTACTTCCATGCGAAGTGCGGCTGTTCGAAATGGGCGACGCGCGTCGAACGGCCGTGAACGACCACCTCACGCGTTTAGTAGAGCAGCGCTGCCGTCGGCGCCCAGATCGTTGTGCCCAGCGATCAAGGGGTGCTCGCTCGTTGCACTTTTCCGGATGGTCGGAACACCGGGCGCCTCGAGGACGCTGAGCGGGACGACATAAGCGGCGTGGACTTCGGTGGGGTCCGGGCATAATGCCGGCTCGCTCGGTCCAAAGAAGACGACGGGCGTTATCAAGAAACCCGAGCGGGTCTGAAAGTCGTCGAGACGGTCGCCACACATAGACCACAATGGTACTTGCAATTGATACCCGATACTCGATAGCATCCGCGGCACTGGAGGAACCTAAATGAAAATTGTTTCTGTACTATGTGTGCTGGTGTTTCTGCTCGCTCCGAGCTTTGCGCTAGCGCACCCGCACTTTAGCAAGACCGTTACCGCGAAGCTCCAGAGTGGCGCCGAAGCCACCATCATCTACGGTACGACGCCGGCGAATCTCGGCCGTGCGGAAAGCGCGGAGGTAGGTGCCTTCGTGTCGCCGCGGGGTCCGAAACTGACGCTATCGGCGGCTGCCAGCTCTGGCGGCACAGAGATTCCAGCCGGGGAGTACACCATCGGCGTCATCAAGAACAGCGCAGTCGATTGGACGATGGCGCTCTACACGGACGGCCTCGCCCGTGGGGAAACCCCGGACGAAGCTAAGATCATCAAGCTCGACTCGATGTATTCCTCGGACAGCGGGACCGCGGAGCACATGCTCATCGACATCACGCCTGGCCACGGGAAGTTCGAAGGCAAGGCCGTGTTGACGCTGCACTTCGGCAACATGTTGTTGGCCGGAGCGATTTCGTAAGAAGTTCGATTTGTGAGGTCACCTCGCCCCGCGCAAGCGGGGTCGAGGTCACCTCGCTGAAATCAGTTTTAGTAGCGGTAGTGATCGGGCTTGTACGGCCCTTCTACCTTCACGCCGAGATACTCCGCCTGTTCCGCGCTGAGCTTCGTGAGCTTCGCCCCGAGCTTGCCAAGATGAAGCCGGGCGACTTCTTCGTCCAGCTCTTTCGGCAGCGTATAGACCTTGTTCTCGTATTTGTCAGGATTCGTGAAGAGCTCGATCTGAGCGGCCACCTGATTGCTGAAGCTATTACTCATGACGAAGCTTGGGTGACCCGTCGCGTTGCCGAGATTCAAGAGGCGCCCCTCGGAGAGCACGATGATCGAGTGCCCGTCGCTGAAGCGCCACTCGTCGACTTGCGGCTTGATGTTGATGTGCTCGACTCCTTCGACGGCGGCAAGACCCGCCATGTCGATCTCGTTATCGAAATGTCCGATATTGCCGACGATGGCGTTGTGCTTCATCCGCTTCATGTCATCGGCGGTGATGATGTTCAAATTACCGGTCGCGGTGATGAATAGGTCAGCGGTCTCGACGACATCGTCAAGCACCACGACTTGATAGCCGTCCATGCACGCCTGTAAGGCACAAATTGGGTCGACCTCGGTCACGACAACGCGGCACTTCTGGCCGGAAAGCGCCTGAGCACATCCTTTTCCGACATCGCCATAGCCGAAAATCACGGCCACTTTGCCGGAGAGCATCACGTCGGTGCCTCGGACAATCCCGTCCACGAGCGAATGACGGCATCCGTAGATGTTGTCGAACTTGCTCTTCGTCACCGAGTCGTTCACGTTGAACGCGGGGAAGAGAAGCGAGCCGTCTTTTTCCATGTGATAGAGACGATGAACGCCTGTCGTTGTCTCTTCGCTGACACCCTTCACCGATTCGGCGAGCGGCCCCCACATGGAAGCGTTGTCTTCGGCAACTTGGCCGAGCAGCGACAAAATGACCTTGTATTCTTTGCTATCCGCTGTATCGGGCGCGGGGATGCTTTGAGCTTTCGCGAACTCGACGCCTTTGTGAAGTACGAGTGTGGCGTCGCCGCCATCGTCGAGGATCATGTTGGGGCCTTTGCCGTGGGGCCAGTTGAAAGCCTGGAAGGTGCACCACCAATATTCGGAGAGCGACTCGCCTTTCCATGCGTAGACGGCGGGCCCCTTGGGATCTTCGGGAGTTCCGTCGCGGCCCACCACGACCGCTGCAGCGGCGTGATCCTGGGTCGAAAAAATATTGCAGCTCACCCAACGAACTTCCGCCCCGATATCGCGCAGCGTCTCGATGAGCACAGCCGTTTGGATCGTCATGTGGAGCGAGCCGAGAATGCGCGCGCCGGCGAGAGGTTGCTCGGCGCGATATTTCTCGCGAAACGCCATGAGGCCGGGCATTTCGTGCTCGGCAAGCTCGATTTCTTTTCGACCGAAAGCGACCGTCTCGGGTGAGAGGTCAGCGACTTTGTACGGCAGGTCGTTGAAAAGCGGGAGGCCCGTATCCATGAACGTGGCCTCTGAAACGGTTGCGGATTTCGTCAAAATTCTTACTCCTTCACTCGAAATCGTTCGATCAAAATAATATTACAGCTCTCCAATGAAGCCGTCAAATTCTCGTGGTTTTAGGCGTAGTTATGGCAATAGTTGTAGCCTGGTCAAAGACCGTTAGGCCTTTTTCCGAACCGGCTTACGCCCTGCGCCGCAGCCAAGCCGAGTCCGATGAGCGCGAGCGAGGCGAGTACTTGCGTGCTGCTCGGTGTGAAGTGCTCGGTTGGCCAGTCTTCAGCGTCGAAGCTGTCGGCGTTCTCCAAGGTGACGACCGTGCCTTTGATTGTTTGGCCGGGCACGGGCGCGACCGCTTGTTGGAAGGGCCAGATGCCGATGATGGCGCCGAGAAGGAGGCCCAGGAGAGCGCCAAGTGTTGGTTTTCGGTAGCGCTCGAGGAAATAGCGCAAGAGATTGCTGACGCCTACGACGCCGGCGACAACGCCGATGCCGACAGGGACGCCTGTTCTCATCGCTTCGATGACAAGATCCCAGTCGCGAGGGGAGCTCGTCAAGCCTTGTTTGAAATTGCTGACAGCGCTCAGGATCGGCACGTATTGTCCGAGGAGCAAGAGGAGGTAGCCGCCGCTCACGCCAGGGAGGATCATGGCGCTCGCACACGCGAGCCCGGCAAAGAAGAGAAGTCCAGAGGACGGTCCGGCAGAAGCGCTCGAGGCTGGCTGGCCAAGGGCCATGAGAAGCATGACGACGAAGCCGGCGGTGGCGCCCACAAGAAGACTGGAGCTCATCGGTTTGGCGAGCTTCCATACGATGGGGATGCCGCCGAGCGTGAGGCCGATGAACAAGCTGTACATGGTCCATCGGTGGTCGACGACCAGGTTTTTGACGGGGCCCGCGAAGAGCAAGATGGCGATGGCGGCGGTGGGGACGACGCTTCCAAGTAGGAGTATGGAGCGCAGCTTGAAGCGCAGGGTGGTGATTTCGGCGATCGCGCCGATGAACTGCGGGTAGACGCCGACGGAGAGCAACATCGTGCCGCCGCTAATGCCGGGAACGAGGTTGGCGAGGCCCATCAGGAGGCCGCCGATGGCGCCTCGGGCGATATGGATGGGTGTGGATTCTTCTTCCGCGGTCATCGGAGGCCGAGTATAGCTCAGTCAGCATTCAGCATATTCAGGGGGCAGGGCGTGATTCGCCGTTCGGTTCTTTTCGCGCGATAGGGGTGTGGTTACAGCTTGTTTCTTTCGGTCGAGGAGTATCTTGGCACGAGTTACCGTCCGGACCGGGAGTATGTCGACGGCGCACTCGTTCGGCGCAACTTGGGTACTCAAGACCACAGCAGATTTCAGATGGGCTTGAGCGCCTTTTTCTACAACCGGCGCGACGAGTACGGTATCCATGTGTTTCCGGAACAGCGGGTTCAAGTCAAACCGACGCGCTTCCGTGTTCCAGATGTCTGTGCTGTTGCCGGAGAGGAACCGAACGAGCAGATCCTCACCCGACCTCCGTTTCTTTGCAACGAGATTCTGTCGAAGGACGATCGAATGACGGAGACGCAAGAGCGCATCGACGATTATCTTTGCTTCGGGTCTCGTACGTATGGGTGCTCGACCTGCGAGCGAAGCGTACGTACACGTCCGAAGCGAGGCGGGAAGTGAAGGAGACCTTGACCACGCGGGGCCCGAAAATCATGGTTCCGGTGAGTGGGTTTTTTCCGAGTCGTAGGCCCGCGGAGTCACCGAAGAGCTCTTCTTCGATTCTGTCAGCCCTGCCGTAGATGTTCGTGAGCTCGCGGGGATAGGTACGCGAAAATCCTAATCAGTTGTCGGTTGGGAGCAGTCGCTCTAGCTCCGCGAACCAGTTTTGTATGACAGTGATTTCGGTAGGGGCTGGTGCCGATCCGCTCGCGTCAATCGTGACGAAGCATGATCCGTCGGAGGTTACGTCGTATCGCGTATGGCGGAGCTCGAAGAGTTTTTGGGGGCGGCCCGCGAATGGCAGCGATGCCAGGGTGATTCAGCAACGCGAGCACTTTAGCTTCGCGTTTGAATCGCGCTAGCCTCCCTTTGGTTTCGGCTAACCCATCGCGCAACACCTTAGTCGCGATATCCCACCGAGCTTGCCGTCCCGAGCACGATACCACCACGCCCATCCTACCTTTGCTATGGGGCTCTAAGATTCGCAATGCGCGAGTTTGGCGCCGGGCTCGAGTGCCATGGGCCGGATTGTACTCCAGTTTCGGTCCCGGCTCGTGGAAGGCCGTCGGGTATTTGGGTGTTCCGTAATCGATCGAGCGCGCTTTGCGGGCGGACAACCAGTTCATGGGTCCGGAGGAATTCGGATGTTCATTTGAGCTCGAGCGGTGGCGGCTGTTTCTTGCCTGGGGGAGGGATGGCTCATGTGAGGCATGCCCGTATCCGGTGTCTCTTTCCGTCCGCTCGCGCTACCCGCCGTGTTCCCGGGAGATGTACACATGCGCTCGAATCACGCGAGGCCTCGACAGGCCCAGCGCTCAGCCGTGAAATCGTTAGCGATGACTCACGTGGTCATGGGTTGGATCACAGTAATCTGGCGATGATTCTCTTGCTGACGGTGAGACCGGCCCCCATCGCTTGCTTCTTCGTAACGCGCGCCATCCGCGCTGACGTTCTCACTTGCGCAACCTCCGTCTCTCCGGAGTCTCATTCAGCCTCTCATATGCGATCGAGTCACGCGAGGCACCGACAGGCCCCGCGCTCACCTGTGGAATCGGCGGTGATGACTCACGTGAGTCATGGATCGGGTCACCGTATTGCGGCCACGATTCTGTTGCCAACGATGCGACAGCGCCCTCGCGCGTGTTTCTTCGTAACGTGCGCTACCCTCGTTTGCGCTACCGCCGTCTTTCCCGGAGAGCTCATTCAGCCTCACGCATGCGATCGAATCACGCGGGCCACCGAAAGGCCCCGCGCTCAACCCTGGAATTGATAGCGATGACTCACGTGAGTCATAGGTCGGGTCACAGTAGTCCGGCGAAGTCTCTCTTGCCAAAGGTGCGACCGGGTCCTCATCGATTGGTTCTTTGTACCGCGCGCCGCCGGAGCTGACGTTCCTGCTCGCGGCTTCGAGTGGCCATTCGATGATTCCCAAAGGCCCCTCCCACTGGATCTGATCTGGGGCGTGGCCGGTCGTCTTCAGCAGGCCCCGTTCGATTGTGGTGTGGCACACCATACAGAGAGTGAGAATATTCTCAGGCTCCTCGGAGCCACCGCGCCCGCGCGATTTCACGTGACTGCCAGTCAGCGCCGTCCGGTTGCTGCAGCCTGGTCGTTGGCAGCGGAATCCATCGCGCTCGATGACTTTGGCGACATACCCGCCGATCGGTGCCTCGGGGTCCCCCAGGGGCGGGGTGAGGTCGTGCGTGCAGAGCGTCTCTGCACACGAGAGATCGTGCACTTCGATGTTGGTGAGCGTCTTGCCCGCGAGTCTCTCCATCGCCTCGCGCGTTCGCTACCATGTCTCGATGCGCTCTTCGTCCAGAACGAGGACGAGGGTGCGCTTCTTTTCAGGCGGTAGCTCTTTTTTTACCGCTTGTTCGAGCTGCCGGTTGCTGAGGGTCATACATTGCTGGATCCACTCGTCCTCGTTCGCGGCGGTGGCGATTTTTACCGGCTCCCTGGCTTCGGTGTAGGGGATTTCGCCCCGGCCAAAGGCCTCGTTCATCTTCGGCAGCTCCTCGAAACGACGGGCCAAGTGAAGCAATGTTCGATCCTCGAAGCCAAGACACTCGCGCGCGTAGTCGACGGTGGCGGCATGCCCATAGTCGATATAGAGCTGCCGCTCATCGACCTCATAGAAGATAGAAACACAACGCTAATTCGACCCGTCGATCGAGACGAGCGAGAACGACGAGCCGGTCGTGAATCTCCAGGGCTTTCAAGCCTCGCTCCAATTCGAGCTCTTTTTTAGTGAGCAAACACTTTTCACCTGAGCTCATCGCTCGGCCTCCTTTGTTAACGCAATTGAATTTGAGTCCGTAATCCTTACGAATCAACATAGTGACATTGAGAGTAAGGAATATCGAGAATATGTCAAATTTCCTATGCGCTAAGTCCCTCTGTGAGTGTAAGATACAGACGAAATAGATGTGGAAGGGCTAAATAGCGTGCTCGTAACGTGCTTCTGAACGAGCACTTAGGGACGTGTGTTTTTCCATCTCGAACTTTTTCTTTCGAAATTAACGCCTCCGCCACATAATCTGTCTTTGTCATGCGGATCATCAGCTGGAATATCAACTCGGTGCGCCTTCGGATCCGGTCGGTTTCACGGGTTCTCAGCCAGCATCAGCCGGATGTCCTTTGCCTGCAGGAGATCAAATGTGTCAACGAGCTCTTTCCGTCGGAGGGTTTTCGCAAACTCGGCTACGTGCATCAGCTCATTTCGGGGCAGAAGGCCTATCACGGCGTCGCTATCGTGTCTCGAATCCCGCTCGGTGAGACCCGAGTGAAAGCGTGGTGCCAGCGCTCCGATTGCCGGCACGTCTTCGCGACGCTTCCGGGCGGCATCGAGCTTCATAACGTCTACGCGCCAGCCGGCGGAGACTTGCCCGATCCCGACAAGAACCCAAAGTTTGCGCACAAGCTTCAGTTCTTTCGCGAGATGACGCGGTGGTTTCGCCGGCGAGGTGTGAACGGCACCGGCGGTATCCTCGTTGGGGACCTCAACATCGCGCCGCTTCCGAATGACGTTTGGTCTCACAAACAGCTTTTGCGTGTCGTCACCCACACGCCGGTCGAGATTGCGGCGTTCGAGAAACTGCGTGCGTCGGCGGACTGGGTTGATGCGGGGCGGCTTTTCGTTCCCGCGTCCGAGAAACTTTATACGTGGTGGAGCTATCGCGCTCCCGATTGGAAGCGCGCTAACAAAGGCAGGCGGCTCGACCACGCCTGGGTGACGGCCAAGCTTCGGGAGCGCGTGCTCGCGGTGAACGTCCTCGACAGGGTTCGCGGATGGAAGCTACCCTCGGATCATGTACCGGTACAAATCGATTTAGATTTGTAGAATAGACCAGAGAGACTAAACATGACGAGTGAGTCGAAACCAAACCCCCTGTTGCAAGACGCCTCGACCGTCCCGCCCTTCGATGTCATCGAGCCCGCGCACATAGAGCCAGGTATCCGCGCGCTCTTGGCGGAGGTCGAGGCCATGCTCGCAGAGCTCGAAGCGAACGGGACGTCGAGCTGGGAGGGCATCGTCGAGCCGATCGAGCGGATGCATGACCGCCGCGGATTTGGCTGGGGCCTCGTCGAGCATTTGATGAGCGTCAAGAACAGCGACGCGTTGCGCGAAGCCTACGAAACCATGGAGCCGGAAGTAGTGAAGCTCTCGATGAAGATTGCTCAGAGCCAGGAGATCTACCGACGGCTCACAGGCCTTCGGGACATTCGAGACAAGAGCGAAGCCGGAAAGCTCGACGCGGCGCAAGAGCGCATCTTGGAAAAGCTCATCCAAGCGGCCGACCTCGCGGGTGTTGGCCTCGAAGGTAACGAGCGTGAGCGGTTTCAGGCGTTAAAGCTCGAGCTCGCGGAGCTTTCGACGCATTTCGGAAACCACCTTCTCGATGCGACCAAAGCGTTCCACTTGCTGCTTTTGACCCGAGAAGAGATCGAAGGCTTGCCGGAGAGCTACTTGAAGTTGGCGGCGCAAAGCGCACGCGACGCGGGCACACAAGACGCTACCGCGGAATCCGGACCGTGGCGGGTCTCGCTGGACGCGCCGAGCTTTCTCGGTTTCATGAACCACAGTGCGCGGCGGGACTTGCGCGAGACTCTCTACCGCGCTCTCGTGAGCCGTGCGAGCGAAGGCGAGCTCGATAACCTCCCTCTCATTGACGCGATCTTGAAACTTCGACGCGAAGAATCGAAGCTCCTGGGTTTTGAGACTTACGCGGAGCTTTCGCTTTCCCGAAAGATGGCGGGGTCGGTGGAGCGCGCGGAGAAGCTTCTCGAAGAGCTGCGGGTCGTTTCTTATGACGCCGCGCAGAACGATCTCGACGAGCTCTGTGACTTCATGCGGGAGCACGGTGCTGACGAAACGGCCGACGACACCAAGCCGTGGGATATCGCCTTTTGGAGCGAGCGTTTGCGAGAAGCGCGGTTCGACTTCAGCGAGGAAAAGCTCCGGCCGTACTTTCCGCTTCCGCACGTGCTCGACGGTCTGTTCGCGCTCGCGAAGAAACTCTTCGACATCGACGTTGTCGCCGCGGATGGCGAAGCGCCCGTGTGGCACGAAGACGTGCGCTTTTTCCGCGTGCGTGCGCAGGGCGGCGAGGATCTCGCGGCCTTCTACATGGACCCGTATAGCCGGCCGGCGGAAAAGCGCGGCGGCGCGTGGATGAACGAGGTCGTCGGCCGAAGCCGTCTTTTTCCCCGGGCGAGCGGCGACGCGCGGCTTCCCGTGGCCTATCTCGTATGTAACGGCTCGCCACCCGTCGACGGCAAGCCGTCTCTCATGACGTTCCGGGAAATAGAGACTCTCTTTCACGAGTTCGGCCACACGCTTCAGCACATGCTGACGCGCGTCGATTACGGGCTCGCCGCCGGTATCCGGAACGTGGAGTGGGACGCGGTGGAGCTTCCGAGCCAGTTCATGGAAAACTGGTGCTATCACCGCGAGACGTTGGTCGGTTTGTCGGAGAATGTCGAGACGAAGGAGAAACTACCCGATTGGTTGTTCGATAAGATTCTCGCAGCCCGCACGTTCCGATCCGCGAGTCACATGCTGCGTCAACTGAATTTTGGAGTCCTCGATTTAGAGCTGCATCACCGCTTCGATCCAAGTGGGCCGGACGCTGACGAAACGATCTTCGACGTTCAACGGCGGGTGGCCGACAAGACGACAGTGCTTCCGCCGATTCCCGAAGATCGTTTCTTGTGCGGCTTCTCGCACATTTTTCAAGGCGGCTATTCCGCGGGCTACTACTCCTACAAATGGGCGGAGGTGCTTTCGGCCGACGCCTTCGGTGCTTTCGAAGAGGCCGGGCTCGACGAGCCGGGCGCGATCGAACTCACGGGAAAGCGCTTCCGCGACACGATCCTTTCGCTCGGAGGGAGCGAGTCGCCGATGGAAGTCTTCAAGCGCTTTCGCGGACGGGAGCCTTCGACCGAAGCACTTCTACGTCACTCGGGGCTCGTCCGGGCCTAATGCTTATGCGTATAGTCTTGCTCATGAGCGCTCTCGTCTACGCGGCGGCGTGCAGTAATTCGGACGCACCCATTCTTCCGACGAGCGTGCCGACGGCCACGCCGTCCACCGCACGCGCCGAGTTCGAGCTCTCGGCGCGGGTGCTCGGTGAGGTATCGAGCGACGACGAGGCGGATTTGCGCATCACGCTGACGGAGTCGAACGGCGTGGCCTCGCGGCTGAATTTCTTGCGACTCACTTGCTCGAACAACGCCGTGCGGGAATGGGGCTCCGGAAACATCTCGGCCGAGCGTGGTTCGAACCGGGTCGCCGGCAACTCGGAGCTCGTGCTCGTGCGACACTATGTGTCTCCCAACTCTTCGAGACCCGCGCGGCTTCTCGCGGATTTGACGGATGATAACGGGTTCGCCTATCCAGTCACCGCGGTCCGGTACCATCCCGACTGGCCCGGCACCTGACTCCGTGCCCGAGTCTCTTGAGGAACTTCTTGTCGGAGCGATCGAGAGGCGCCGTGCGCTGCTCGAGCGGCTGCACGCGGAGGGGACCGACTGCTATCGTCTGTTTCACGGCGTGGCCGAAGGACAACCGGGCCTCACCATCGATCGCTATGGGCCGGTGCTCTTGCTGCAGACGTGGCGCGAGCCGCTCACGCCCGCGGAAGTCGAGTGCTGTGGCCGGACCGTTCGGGAGTCGTGTGGCCTCGACCTCACACCGACCTGGAACCATCGCGGTCGGGACCCTGTAGCGGAGCCTCCTTCCGAAGGCACCGGGCTCGAAGCCGAGCCCATCGGGCGTGAGCTCGTCCTGCGCTATCACGTTACGCCGCGTCATCGCGGGCAGGACCCGCTCTTGTTCCTCGACCTGCGTGCGGGGCGCCGGCGCGTGCGCGACTACGCCCGAGGGAAGAGCGTTCTCAATCTCTTCGCCTATACCGGCGGGGTCGGGCTTTGCGCTCTCAAAGGCGGCGCCGACGAGGTTTGGAACGTCGATTTTGCGCGCTCGTCGCTCGCATGGGCCGAGAAGAATCTCGTGTTGAACGGCCTCAGTGGGGACCGCGTCCGCATGGTTCGAGAAGACGTCGTACCGGTGCTCCGCCAGCTCGCCGGGCTTCAGGTGAAAGGCCGCGGCGTGCAAAAGCGCTCCTTTCAGAGCTTCGAGCCACGGCGGTTCGATCTCGTCGTTCTCGATCCGCCGCGCTGGGCGAAGGGGCCGTTCGGTGCGATCGATATCGTGCGCGACTACCCGAGTCTTCTGAAGCCCGCGCTTCTCGCCACGGCGCCAGGCGGAAGCCTTCTATTGACGCATAACGCGGCGCGTGTCGGTCGAGAGGACTGGGTTGCGATCCTGCGCCGGACCGCGGAGAAGTTTGGCCGTCCCTTTGCGTCACTCGAGCTCTTCGAGCCGGAAGAAGATTTTCCGTCGCGTGACGGAGAGCCACCTTTGAAGCTTGCTTGGGTCTCGCTTTGAGCGTTACTCCGGGCGGAGCGCTTCGAGCGGATCGATGCTGGTCGCCCGGCGCGCTGGGAGCCAACATGCAAGCGCGGCGACGGCGAGGAGGATGACCGAAACTGTGACGAGAGTAATAGGGTCGGTCGGCTCGATTTGAAAGAGAGGTTCTGTCAGCAAGCCGCTGAAAGCCACGGAGCCAACGATCCCGATGGCAAGGCCGGCCACGACCAGCTTCAGCCCTTCGAGCAGCACCCCGCGGGCGACGCCCGACGGGCTGGCGCCGAGTGCCATGCGGATTCCGATCTCGTTCGTCCTCTGGCTCACGGTCAACGCGAGCACGCCGCTCACTCCGGCGGCGGTGATCAGGAGCGCGAGCCCAGCGAAAAGCGAGAGCAGTGTGTTTGTCAGCCGCGGCGGAGCGAGTGATTCGCGCCGCGCCTGCTCGAGCGTTTGGATCTCCGCGACCGCTTGGTCCGGGTCGATGGCATAGACGGCCTCGACGAGCTCCCGTTCCATGCGCTCTGGCGCGATGGTTGTACGGACGAGAAGATTCGCCACACGTAGCGGGAACTGCGCGATCGTGACATAGGCCTCCGGCGTGGCCTCGGAGTCGAGCCGTACTGTCTCACGTCGCCGACCACGCCGACGATAGACACCGAAACGCCGTTGCTGCCTTTTATCGCGTGGCCGATGGGAGACTTGTCGGGCCAGTAGCGTTTCGCCGCCGAGAGGTTCACGAGTGCCACGGCGGGCGCGTCAGCGTTGTTCGCCGGCGATAAGTCACGGCCTTCGAAGATCGAGACGCCGATGGTGTGGAGGTAATCGCTGCTCACTGCGTGAAAGTCGAGAACGGGGGCGGCTCGACAATCCCGATCCGTCCTTCGATGCGGAAGCGTGCCTCGGAAGGAAGTTCGCCGCGCGCGAGCGGGAATGTTCGTCCAATTGCAGCTGTCGTCACGCCGGGATGGCGCTATAACTGCTCGAGCAGCGTTTTGTGAAAAGTACGTACTGGCTCCGATTCGTTGTACTTCGCCCAGTTGAGATCGAGCAGCATCGTCATGACCCGCTCGGTCTGAAAGCCTCCGTCCACTTGCTGAAGCCGATAGAGGCTCCGGATCATGAGGCCTGCGCCGACGAGCAAGATGAGCGATACAGCCATTTGGACGGTCACGAGCGCGTGGCGCATTTTGCGGCCGCCGATCGTGATGCCGTCACTCGCTCCGGGAACGAGCGTTCGGCTCGTGAGCGCGGCTGGTAGCGCACCGAAGACGAGTCCCGTCAGAACGGACAGCGCCAGAGTAAAGGGAAGCACATGCCCGTCGAGAGCGATCTACTGCGCGAGAGGGGTGAAACGTGCCGCGAAAGCGACAATGAGATCGAGAAGCCCCCAAGCGAGCACGAGCCCGAGGATGCCGCCGAGCATCGCGAGAAGCGTGCTATCGGTGAGGAGCTGGTGAACGAGGCGGCGTCGGCTCGCTCCGATGGCGGCGCGCAGGGCGAGCTCGCGTTGGCGTTTGACGAGGCGTGACAAGTTGATGTTCGCGACGTTGGCGCAGGCGATGAGAAACACGAAGCTCGCCCTCGCGAGCAGAAGCAGAAATGTCGGTCGGGCGTTTCGGGTGAGCGCGTTGCTCAAGAGCGCCGTCTCGACCGCGTAGCCGAGGCTGTCGGGATAAGAAGACGGGTTCGCCTGACGGACCGTTTCAGCGACCAGGTCGAGATCGCGCGCGGCTTCCTCGAGCGTGACGCCTTCTTTCATTTTCCCGAAGACGCTCATCATCCTCGCACTGCGATTCGCCATGAAGTCCGGGTCCGCATGAAACGGGCAAGACGAGATCGGCATGTAGACGTCGTTCTCGTCGGGGAATGCGGGAAGGGAGGCAAGACACCGACGACCCGGTGCGCGCGGTCGTTCATCTCAAGCATGGACCCCACCATGCTCGGATCCTTGCCGTGGTTCCGCTCCCAGTAGTCGTAGCTCAAAACGAGAACAGGTTTGGCGTCGAGAGTGTCCTCCCCGGGGAGAAAGGTGCGGCCGAGATGGGGCTCGACTTTGAAAACGGCGAAACAATCGGCAGAGACAACACCCGTCTGGACCCGCTCAGGCTCGTCATCCTTACCGCCGAGAAGGATGAACGGCATGCTCTGGTACTCGACAAGGGCTTCGAGCGTTTGATTGAGAGCGCGGTAATCCGCGATCTCTTTCATGGAGAACGCAATGTTATCGAGCTCGGCACGGGGCGCCTGTTGGGTAACGAGCACGAGGCGATTATCGTCTTCGTAGGGGAGTGGGCAGAGGAATACGCCATAGATCGCGCTGAAGATGGCTGTGTTCGCGCCGATGCCGAGCGCGAGCGTCAGGATGATTGCGGCCGTGAAGCCGGAGCGGTTCGTGAGAGAGCGCCACGGGTAGCGCGCGTCCTGGGAAATCGTGTCGATGACCTCGATCCCGCGAAGTTGCCGTACGTCCTCTTTCGTTTGGGAGAATCCACCGAAGGTGCGTCGCGCCTGATTGCGCGCTTTACGAGGAGACATACCGAGCTCGATATTTTTCTGCGACTCCATCTCCAGATGGAAGCGCAGCTCTTCCTCCAGATGGAAGCGCAGCTCTTCGTCGAGCTCTTGCCCGAAGCGACCGCGCTGGAAGAGAGAGCTCAGCCGGCCGACCACTCCGTCCCACATGGCGCTACGAAGTTTGCAATATGCGTATGACGGCGCCGGAGAGACGATCCCAGTTCTCGGTCTCTTCGCGAAGCTGCTTTTGGCCCGCCGCGGTCATCTCGTAGAACTTCGCGCGCCGATTGTTCTCCGAAGCTCCCCAGCTCGACCGGATCCAACCTTGGAGCTCCAAACGGTGCAGCGCGGGATAAAGCGAGCCTTGGTTGACTTGAAGCAGGTCCCTCGAGATCTGTCGAATCCGCTGCGAGATTCCCCAGCCGTGCATTTGCTCGAGCGAAACGGTCTTGAGGATCAGCATGCCGAGCGTCCCCTGAAGCAGGTCACTCTTGTCTTTATTCTTAGCTCTGGTCATATTACAGATCTATCCCACTTACCTGTAGAATGTCAAGGGGAGCGAGTTACGGCAAGGAAAATTCCGCATCAACCGATAGAGTGTGACGCGATCGACGCCGAGCCGCTCTGCAGCTTCGGCGCGCCGCCCGTTCGTTGCCGCGAGCGCCGCGCGGATATGGGCCTCCGTGGCATGGTCGAGAAACTCGCGGAGCTCGTCCCACCGCCGAAATCACGGACAGACAGTGGAGCTTCGGCTCGAGAGGCGATAAGATTACGCGCGCCCGAAGAGGGTGCAGAGAAACGCGGGTCACTTCTGGCTGGGCTCTCGTAAACGCCGCGGCGAAACGAAGGAGATTCAGAAAGAAACATGGCATCGTCCTATGGTATTAACCAGCTCCGTACCGGGCTCAAGATTCTTGTGGACAACGCTCCGTGCGTGATCATCGACTTAGACCTCGTGAAACCCGGCAAAGGCCAGGCATTCACGCGCGTGAAATTTCGAAATCTGAAAACCGGCCGGATGCTCGAGAAGACAGTGAAATCGGGCGAGAGCATCGAAGGGGCGGACGTCCTCGAGACCGAGATGCAATATCTCTATAGCGACGGCGAGTTTTGGCACTACATGGATCCGAACAGCTATGAGCAATATCAAGCCGACGCGGCGGCCGTGGGGGACGCGTCGAAGTGGTTGAAGGAAGAAATGCAGTGCTCTGTGACTCTCTACAACAACGTGATCATCCAGGTCACCCCGCCGATGTTCGTCGAGCTCGAGGTCATCGAGACCGAGCCCGGAATCCGCGGAGACACGGCCGGGACGGGTGGCAAGACCGCGAAGCTCGAGACTGGGACCGTCGTGCGCGTGCCGCTCTTCGTTCAACTGGGCGAAAAACTCAAGCTCGACACCCGAACCGGCGAGTATGTCGGGCGGGTCAAGGTTTAGCGGGTTCGAGCACTAGTCGGCGCCGATCCAAGAGCGGGTGTCGAGTAGATGACCTGGAAGCCGCAAGCCTCGCTCGAGGTTTTACGTCTGCGGGCGAGACTCCTCGCAAGGATCCGTAACTTTTTCGAAGCGCGGGGCGTGCTCGAAGTCGAGACGCCGGTCCTTGGCCACGCGGGGGTCACGGACCCGTTTATCGAAAGCCTCCGCAGCGGGGAGCTCTATCTGCAAACGTCGCCTGAGCTCGCGATGAAGCGTCTGCTTGCTGCTGGCTCGGGGCCCATCTTCCAGATCTGCAAAGCGTTTCGTGCCGGCGAAGCGGGGACGAGGCACAACCCCGAGTTCACTATGCTCGAGTGGTACCAGCCCGGATACGACCATCACGCGTTGATGGATGAAGTGGACCTTTTGATTCAGGAAGTCCTCGAAGCCGAGAGTGCGGAACGCGAAACTTTTGGGGCTCTTTTCCTACGTTATGTGGGGCTCGACCCTCACACCGCGGATCGGAATGCGCTCGAGCGCGTCGCAAGGGTAGTCGGGGAGGCACCTTTTGCCGCATCCGAGCTAGAGGTGGACGATTGGCTCAACCTGTTGATGGCGAGGGTGATAGAGCCGCAGCTCGGCCAAGATCGTCCGTTTTTCGTGTACGACTACCCGGTTTGTTTGAAAGCCCTCGCGCGCCTCCGTGACGAAACGCCGCCTGTGGCAGAGCGATTCGAGCTTTACTACCGCGGAATGGAACTTGCAAACGGATATCACGAGCTCACGGATCTCCGTGAGCAGCGTGCCCGCTTCGAGGACGACCGAAAACGGCGCGAGGCTTTGGGTCTCGCGGCCGTGCACGAGGACGGACCGTTTCTCGATGCCCTCGAGGCTGGCCTGCCTAAAAGCGCGGGCGTGGCGCTTGGCTTCGATCGTCTCGTCATGATTGCGGCGAGCGCGACGTCGATTCGTGATGTGCTGAGCTTTCCGTTGGATACGCCATGAAACCCACAACCCCGATGCTCCTGCTCCTTGCCGGTCTCGGCACCGCGACCGCCGAGACCGTTTTTCTCACCGATGGCGGCGCACTCGAAGTCATACGCTCCGAAGTGCACGACGACGTCGTGGTCTTCGTCACCCCTGACGGGAAGCTTTGGTCTCTGCCGCGCGCCTACGTGGATCTCGAAGCGACGCAGGAGCAGAGCCGCTTTTTGCTTTCCGAAACCTCGCGACTGCCGCCAGCGTAGCCATGGTCGCCGAAGCCGCCGAGCTCGTAGGACTTCGACGTCTCACCGCTGAGATTGCCACTTCCGCACAAGGAGTTCCGCGCGGCGTGAAGCACGCTTCCTTCTCGCGGGAGGTGCTTGCTTTGGCGACGTCGCAAGGGTTTCGTGCCGACCGACTCTACGAAGTCGCCGAGAAGGCGTTTCGCTCGAAAGTGTCTCGATTGCAGCTAAGCGACGCGCTCGTGTGGCTGCGCTCGCCGCTTGCGCGCCGAAAAAGAGTCTCCGAAGCTGAAGCGCGGGAGACGCGCGAGAGTTTCGAGGCGGCCACAATCAAGAACCCACCTTCGCGAGCGCGGCTCGAGCTCGTTCAGTGTCTCGACCTCGCCTCCGGCACGAGCGAGGCCGCGGTCGAGATCCAAGCGGCGATGATGGGGGCGCTTCTCGAAGGTTTGGAAACGCCGGCCTCGGTCGCCGCAACCGTGGTCGAGCAGGCGCGCCCACAATTTGCCGCGAAAACGTGCGATCGGATCCAGATGTCGCTTCTCTATGTTTATAAGGATGTGAGCGACGACGATCTCGCGGAGAATCTTCTTTATCTCAAGTCCGAGAACGCCGCTGGCTGAGCCGCGTTGTTTTGAAGTCGCTCTTTGCGGCGATGGAAGACGCCGCCCGGCGCACGGGTGCGACCATCGCCAGAGAGCTTCGCGAGCGTCAACAAATCTGAGCTTGAGAGCTCAGCACTAGCGATCTGCGCGCGTCAGGATTGTCACCACGGCCACGTTTGCGCTCACATTCCCCATGGTGATGAACATGTCCACGACCAGGTCGAGCGCGATCAGGATCCCAAGCCCCTGTACCGGTAATCCCACGGACACGAACACCGGCGCCATAATCATTAGGCCGCCGCTGGGGATGCCCGGCGAATAAAAGCTCAACAGCCCGACCGCGGCGGCGATCACTATGATCTCCGAGGGACAGAGCTCCATCCCGTATAGCCGCGCGACAAAATAAGCTCCTACCGTACGCCCGATTGCGGAGGCGAATTTGAATAACGATACGGCGATCGGCAACACCACGCCGGCAACGGACGGAGACAGCTCGAGGGTGTCGGTTGCCGTGAGTTGTGTTGGAAGCGCCGCAAGGGAAGAACGCGTGCTGAATCCGACCGCCTGAGTCGGCGCGCATGCCTTGGCAAAATCGGTCGCGGGTACGCGTCCGACGATGGCGACCAGTGGATACAGCAATCCTACGGCGATCGTGATGAGCGTTCCAGTGACGAACAAGTAGAAAGCGATGGCGCCGGCGGCGGACGCACCCATACCGGCCGCTAATGGAAAAACCAAGGCAAACACGCCGACTGGAGCAACGAACATGATCCACTCGATCAGGGTGAACATGGCATCTTTGATGGCCGTAAAAAATCGCAGGATGGTGCCCCGTCCTGGCTCGGGAATGCGCCTAATGGCAGCAGCAAACAACGCCGTAAAAATGATCAAGGGTAGAATGGCGCCGTCCGCCGCGGCCTTGATTGGGTTCACTGGAATTAGCGCTACCAGCCAGTCATGAAATGGCGGCAATTCCGTCACGCGACTCGCCTCGGAGCCCGTCATCGCTCTCAGCGCGGCGGCCGATTCCGGGTCGATGGGTAGCAGAGACAGAAGTGCCGGCGCCGTCAGCGCGGTATAAACGCAAGCAGCTGTGACAAACGCCACGAATAAACCAATTGTTTTGGCGCCGAGTGTCGCGACCAGACCGTCTTGCTGACCGCGGGCTATCGCCACGATCAACAGGGAAACGATGAGTGGCACCACTGTCATTCGGATCGCGTTCACCCACAGCGTGCCGACAGGCTCTACTATCGCCGCGATCCCGTCGAGGACTGGGATGTCCAAAATCGACACCAGAATTCCGGCGACCAGTCCAGAAACGAGGCTGACTAAAACGCGGGCAGTCGATGACATTGCGTGATCACCATTTGTCTATTTGAAAGTGGCTCAGGTTCGACGTCTTCCAAACGCCGCCGCCCGATGTGCCCATGTAGAAAGTGAAA